>Ga0134121_10000007_pt1 | contig 241501 bp, 155 predicted proteins | sample KB301_FD_96463 | JGI IMG/M metagenome (GOLD analysis project Ga0134121, IMG submission 96463) | Terrestrial soil microbial communities without Nitrogen fertilizer from Kellogg Biological Station, Michigan, USA - KB3-0-1 | ecosystem: Environmental > Terrestrial > Soil > Unclassified ... | reverse complement strand
GCCGCGCCACATGTACTTCAACGCCTCCAAGAGCAAGTGGGAGTTCTAAAGAGCGGGAAGGAGCACCGATGCCCGAAAAACTGCCGGTCCTCGACGCCGCGGTGATCGACGCGCGGCTCGCGGAGATGCCCGGATGGAAGGTGGAGAACGGCTGGCTCCGTCGCAAGTTCAACACCGACGGCTGGCCGACGACCCTCATGCTCGTCAACGCCGTCGGCTTCCTGTGCGAGGCCGCGTATCACCATGCCGACCTCGAGGTGACCTGGGGCAAGCTGTGGGTCAAGCTCCAGACCCACTCCTCCGGTGGCATCACCGAGCGCGACTTCGCCCTCGCCAAAGAAATCGATCGTCTTGCCCTCTGGCGACCGCCCCAGGGCTCCGCGATGGAAGGCACTCCCAACAAGTGGGTGCACGCGAAGTAGCAGGAAACCGTACGTCCGCCCCCGATGGCGATGAAGGTGGTCGACACGCACCTGAGCCCGCGGGAGGGGCCTGTGCAGCCCCCGCCGCGGGCTCGTAAGCGGTCTCGCGACGTTCAGACGCTGGTCTGCGGCCGCTTGTACTCCGGGATCTCGCGATAACGGTCGTTCGACGGCTTGCGGTTCCCGTTGTTGTTCACGGGGTCCTGGCCGTGCAGACCGGGGGCGATCATGGGTGCGATCCTCGGCTGGGGAGGTTCGATGGAGTCGAATCGGATCATGGTGCCCTCCTTCCTCGCCGTTCTATCTGGCGCGAGACGACAATGCGCCCGTGGGAAAAGCGGGGCAATGAGGCGCACGCTCCATCGCGGGTCAGGAAAGTCGGAACGGGGGTTCAGGAGACGCGAAAGCGTCCGGTGAGCGTCTACAGCGTCGCGGGGAGATCGAGCGTGCCGAGCTGGCTCATGAGGTAGCTCTCGAGCACCGAGCGCTCGGCGTCTCCGGCCTCGGCGAACTCGACCCCCATGCCGCTCTCCGCGTCGAGGTCGCCGCGGCCCTGGCGGATGACCTTCCCCTTCAGCCGCAGGCTGCGCGAGCCGGAGCCGACGCAGAACACCATCTCGATGGCCGTGCCGACGGGATACGGCGCCTGCGTCTCGATGAAGCAGCCGCCGGCCGAGAGCGACCGGATGGTGTCGTAGTTGAAGTAGTCCGCGGCGTAGAGCCCGGGCTCGCGATGGGCGACCGCCAGCTCGGTGCGGATGCGCAGCTCCTTGCGCTTGGCGAGGTCGAACATCTCGTGCATGCGCAGGTACAGGTCGTTGAGCTTGAGCGGGCTTCCGACGAGCGTCGGCACGTTGCCGAGCACGGCGCGCACTTCCTGCTCCTCCGGCGCGTTCGAGACGCAGACGAGGAGCGGCAGCCCGGCTCGCCCGAAGTGCTGGTGCACGAGCGCGAGGCAGCGCTTGCGTGCCTCCTCCTCGGCGGGCGGGCGGACGACCACGAGCGCCGGACCGACGCGGGCGGCCCGCTCGATCTCGGATCCCTCCGGGTAGGCGGTGACGATCTGATACCCGAACTTCAGGACCGCCTGGGCCAGACCCAGAAGAGTGGCCGATTGCCGGGCGATGATCAGGACGGGGGGCCGCACGCTCCCGAATCTAGGAGCCTTTCCCGCAAATGGCAATACGGTGACGGAGGGTGGGCCGCCCCCCTCGCGCCCGAAGGAGCCGGACGATCCAAATCCGGGCGATCTGCGGCAGAATCCCCGCCTCACGAAGAAGGAGGCCTGATGCCGTCCGTCGATGCCGCCCGTCCGACCCGGGGGATCCCGGCGAGGTCGTTCGCTGTTGCCCTGCTCGGTGCCGCGCTCCTCTCTTCGGCCTCCCCGGGAACGGCGGCGGCCGCTGCGGCCCAGCCCGCGTCGGCGGCCGCGTCCTCCGGCACGTCGCACCCGTTCTCGGTGAAGGACATGGTCGCGATGGAGCGCCTCTCCGACGCGCGTCTCTCGCCCGACGGGAAATGGATCGTCTACTCGCAGCGCGCCTACGACTGGGATGCGAACGCGACCTCGATCCACCTCTGGCTCGTGGCGGCGGACGGCGGCGAGCCGCGCCGGCTGACGGCCGGCAAGTCGCGCGACACCTCGCCCGACTGGTCTCCCGACGGCAAGACCGTCGCCTTCGTGTCGGACCGCGGCGGCTCGTCGCAGATCTGGACGATCGATCCGACCGGCGGCGAGGCGGCGCAACTGACCCGCTTCCCGGTGGACGTGGACAACCCGCGCTGGGCCCCGACGGGGCGCCGCATCGCTTTCAGCGCCGAGGTGTACGTGGACTGCCCCGACCTGAAGTGCACGGCCGACCGGGACAAGAAGGCGGACGACGACCCGGTCAAGGCGCGCCTCTACGATCGCCTGCCGATTCGCCACTGGGACGCGTGGGAGGACGGCAAGCGCAGCCACCTCTTCGTGTGGACGCCCGGTGGCATCGGCGGACAGCCGGGCGACGAGAAGCCGGCCTTCACGCCGGTCGACATCATGAAGGGCATGGACGCCGACGGCCCGCCGAAGCCGTTCGGCGGCGTCGAGGAGTACTCCTGGTCGCCGGACGGCAAGTCGATCGCCTTCACCTCGAAGGAGCGCGCCGACGACGCCTGGTCCACCGACCTCGACATCTACCTCGTGTCGGCCGACGGCGGCGGGCGCCGCTGCCTGAGCGAGGCCAACGAAGCGCAGGACGGGAATCCGGTCTTCTCCCCCGACGGCAAGACCCTGGCGTGGCTGGCGATGGCGCGGCCGAAGTTCGAGGCGGATCGCCAGCGCGTGGTGCTGTACGACCTCGCCGCGGGCACGACGCGCGCCGTCACCGAGTCATGGGACCGGTCGGCCTCGAGCCTGGCGTGGGCGCCGGACGGACACAGGCTTTACGTGACCGCCGATGACACCGGCCGCGTGAAGATTTTCTCGCTCACGCTGCCGCCGGGCCCCGGCGACGCCCGGGTCGCGGTCGTGGAGGCGGAGGGACACAACGGCGGCGTCGAGATCGGCCGGGATCGCATCGTCTACCTGCACGACTCCATGGTCTCCCCCGCCGAGGTCTGGACGGCCCGTCCCGACGGGACCGGGAAGCGGGCGCTGACACGGGTCAACGCCGGCCGGATGGCCTCGGCGCGCGTCTCTGCGCCGGAGGAGTTCTGGTTCTACGGCGCGAACGGTGACAAGGTCCACGGCTGGCTCGTCAAGCCGGTCGGCTACGAGGCCGGGAAGAAGTACCCGGTGGCCTTTCTCATCCACGGCGGGCCGCAGGGAGCGTGGGCCGACCAATTCCACTATCGCTGGAACCCCGAGGCATTCGCCGGCGCCGGCTACATGACCATCGCCATCAACCCGCGCGGCTCGACCGGCTACGGCCAGAAGTTCACCGACGAGATCAGCGGCGACTGGGGCGGCAAGCCCTATGAAGACCTCATGAAGGGGCTCGACCACCTGCTGGCGACCCGCCGGGACATGGACGGCGATCGGATGTGCGCCCTCGGTGCTTCGTACGGCGGCTACATGATCAACTGGATCAACGGACACACCGACCGGTTCCGCTGTCTCGTCAGCCACGACGGCGAGCTGGACGTGAAGACCTCCTACTACATCACCGAGGAGCTGTGGTTCCCGGAGTGGGAGTTCGGCGGCACGCCCTGGGAGCATCCGGAAGGCTACGCGAGGGTTTCACCCGAGGCGTTCGTGGCGAAGTGGAAGACACCGATGCTCGTGGTGCACGGCGCGAAGGACTTCCGCCTGCCGGAGACCGAGGGTTTCGGGGTGTTCACCGCCCTGCAGCGGCGCGGCATCCCCTCGCAGCTGCTGTATTTCCCCGACGAGAACCACTGGGTCCTCAAACCGCGCAACAGCGTCCGCTGGTACGACACGGTGCTGGCGTGGCTCGAACAGTGGACCTCGTCCGGAGCGCGCTGACCGCCCGTCACAGCCCGCACGACGACGACGCGCGTCCGTGTTCGCCTCCGGGGAAAAGCCGACCGCCGTCTCGGTGCTTCCACAGATGGATCCCGGATCCTTGTGGCGGTACCGTCTCGGCCCAATGCGAACCGAACAGGTCCCCCTCCCGGCCCCGGCGCGCCTCGAAACGCTGCAGGCGATTTTCGAATCCCAGGCGGAGGCGCGTCCCGACGCCGTCGCGGCCGTGTTCGGCGAAGAGGAGACGCGCTATGCACAGCTCGAGGAGCATTCCAACCGTGTGGCACGCGCCCTGCGCGCCCGGGGAATCGGACGCCACAGTCTCGTGGCCCTGCTGGCGCCGCGATCGATCGAGCACGTGGCGGGGATGCTCGGCATCCTCAAGGCCGGCGCCTGCTGCGTTCCGCTCGACCCCGAGGATCCGCCCGCCCGTCTCGACGCCCTTCTCGGAGACTGCGACCCCGCGGGCCTTCTGACCGCCGGCCCCGTCCCCGAGCTGCGCTTCGACGGCCTGCACCTCGACCTGGGGGCGGTTGAAATCGCCGCGGCCGACCCCGACCGCCTGGAGCGTTCGGAGCAGGACGCGCAGCCGCGGGATCTCGCCTTCCTCTTCTATGTCTCGGGCGGCGACGGCCGGCCGCACGGCGTCATGCTCGAGCACCACAACATCGCGCATCTCGTGCGCGCGCGCGCCTCCCTCTTCGGGATCGTCGCCGAAGATCGCGTCTACCAGGGGTCCGCGCCCGGGACCGACCGCGCGGTGGAAGAGATCTTCCTGGCGCTCGAAGCCGGCGGAACGCTGGTCATCGCCACGCGGGAGATGGCGCTCGCCGGGCGGCACCTGGCGCGGCTCCTGACCCTGCAGGGGGTGAGCGTCCTGTCCACGACGCCCACGCTTCTGGCCCTTCTGGCCGGTGACGTCCCGACCCTGCGGCTGGTCCTGCTCGAGGGCGAGCCGTGTTCGCGCGACCTCCTGGGACGCTGGAGCCGGCCGCAGCGCCGCCTGGTGATGGTCTACGGCGTCACCGAGACGTGCGGCATCGCGGCGTGCGCCGACGTGACCCCCGACGGGGCGATTCATTTCGGTCCGGCGGTGCCGGGGGCGCGCGTGCGCATCGCCGATCCCGACTTGCGCCCGGTCGCACCCGGCGAGGTCGGGGAGATCTGCGTCGGCGGGGCCGGGCTCGGCCGCGGCTACTACGGCCGTCCGGTCGAATCCTGGTCGCGGTTCGTCCACGATCCCTGGGCGCCGGCCGACTTCACCGATGCGCGCGTCTTCCGCACCGGTGACTACGGCCGCATCGACGCCCACGGGAACCTGCACCTGCTCGGACGGGCCGACGGCCAGGCGCGCCTGCGCGGCAGGCGCGTCGAGATGGAAGAGATCGAGCGCCAGCTCGAGTCCGTGGAGGGCGTCCAGGCCGCGGCCTGCGCCGTGCGCACGGGCGAGGATGGCGACGCGCGGGTGGTGGCGTGGATCGAGCGGAGGCCGGATCTCGCCCTCGACGGCGAGACGGTTCGTTCGGCGGTGCGCGGGCGCCTGCCGGCCGGGATGGTCCCGGCGCTCATCGAGGTGGTCGAGTCGCTGCCACGACTCGCCACGGGCTCGCTCGACCGGGCGGCGCTCCCCGAGACCGGGCCGCGCCGGGCGCGGGCGCCGTCGCACGGCGGCGCCCCCCACACGGTGGCGGAGGTGCGCATCGCGGCGCTGTGGGAAGGGCTGTTCGCGCCGGCCCGCGTGGCGCGCGAGGATCATTTCTTCCTCGACCTCGGCGGCCATTCGCTCCTGGCGCGCCGCATGATCGCCGAGCTGCGCAAGGATCCCTGGTTCGCGCACGCGACCGTCGAGCACGTGTACGACCATCCCACGGTGGCGGCGCTGGCCGCGGCGCTGCTCTCCACCGGTCCCTCCGATTCGGCCTCCGGGTCGACTTCAGCGCGCCGCTTCCGGCGCGGCGAGCGGCGGCGGCACGCCTTCGCGGGCGTGCTGCAGGCGGTGGGTCTCTACGCCGTGTTCGCCTTCGCGGGCTCGCAGGCGGTGGCGTTCTTCCTCGGGCTGACGCTCCTGCGCGGCGAAGGCGTCGCCCCGGTGCAGGCCACGGTGGGAGCGCTCCTCGTCGCCGCGCTGGCGCTGCCGGTGGCGCTGCTGCTGGCGATCGCCGCCAAGTGGATCCTGCTCGGCCGGGTTCGGCCCGGGCGTCATTCCCTCTGGGGCTGGTACTACGTGCGCCACTGGTTCGTCACCCGTCTGGTGGACACGCTGCCGCTCGATCTCCTCGCGGGAACGCCGCTCCTGTGCTGGTTCTACCGCGGGCTGGGCGCGCGCATCGGCCGCGAGGTCCACCTCGGGACCCGGTCGATCGAAGGGTTCGACCTGGTGCGCATCGGGGACGGCTCGAGCCTCAGCGCGCGGGCGCGCCTCATCGGCTCCAAGGTGGAGGACGGCCTGCTGGTGCTGGGACCGGTGCGGATCGGGTCCGGCTGTTTCGTCGGCACGCGCTCGACGCTCGAGCCGCAGACGCGCATGGAAGATGGCGCGCGGCTGGAGGACCTGTCCTACCTGCCGGGGGGCTCCCGCGTCCGCGCCGGTGAGACGTGGTCCGGAGCGCCGGCGCATCCCGCGCCCGACGCCGTCGCGCCGCAACGACTTGCGTTCGCGCAGGATGGCACCAGGCGGCGACCGAAACGGCTGCGGGTGCCCGCGCTCGTCTACGGCCTGCTCGCGGTCCTGTTGTCGCTCCTCCCCGCGGCCGCCGCCGCACCCGGTGTGCTCCTCCTGCTGCGCCTCGGCCAGTCCGCCGCCCCGTGGCTCGTCGTTCCCGCGGCGCCGCTCGCCGGCGCGTCGTTCGCGCTCCTGCTCGCGGGGGAGATCGTGCTCCTCAAGAGACTCTTCGTCGGCCGGCTCGCGCCCGGCCGTCACCGCCTGCACGGCCGTTTCTACCTGCGCGCCTGGCTCTCCGACCGGCTGCAGGGACTGGCCTCGCCGATCCTCGGCGGATTCCAGGGCAGCGTGTACCTGGCGCCGTGGTACCGCGCGCTCGGCGCGCGCATCGGCCGCGGGGTGGAGATCTCGCGCCCCGCCTCGGTCGTTCCCGACCTGCTGGACATCGCCGACGAGGCGACCATCGCCGAAGGCGTGCTGCTGGGCGCGGCGCGCGTGGAGCGCGGCCTCGTGACGCTGACGCCGACGCGCGTCGGCCAGCGCGCCAGCCTCGGCAGCGCCGCCGTGGTGCCGGCGGGCGCGCGGCTCGGAGACGCGTCACGGCTCGAGCCGCTCTCCGTCCTGCCCGCGGATCCGGACGATGCGGGCCGCCACGGCGCCGCCTGGATCGGCTCTCCGCCGCGGCCGATGGTCCTCGCGCGCGGCGACACGCCGTTCTTCGGCGAGGAGGCGACCTACCGGCCCAACCGGGCGCGCCGGGCGCTGCGCGCCTCGGTCGAGGCGGTGCGCGGCATTCTGCCTCCGGCGGGCTTCACGCTGGTGATCGCCGCGACGGTGCTCTCGGCCATCGCGCTGCGCGCGGAGCGGGGCGCCCTGGCCACGCTCCTGCTGATGCCGGTCACTTACCTCGTGGCCTGTCTCGCCGCCTTCGGCGTGGTCGTCGCGGTGAAGTGGGCGCTTCTCGGCCGCGTGGCGCCGCTGGTCCGGCCACTCTGGAGTCCCGAGGTCCTGCGGCTGCAGGCGGTGGAGGCGCTCTACGAGTTCCTGGCGGCGCCGCTCCTGCTCGGAGCGCTGCGCGGCACGCCCTTCCTGCCGTGGTGCCTGCGGCTCCTCGGCGCGCGCATCGGCCGCTGCGTGTCGCTCAACACGACCCGGGTCGCCGCCTTCGACCTCGTCGAGGTGGGAGATCGCAGCGCCCTGAACGAGGACGCCGAGCTGCGCTCCCCGCTCGTGGAGGATCGCGTGCTCAACGCGTCACGGCTGCGCATCGGCTCCGACTGCTCGGTCGGCGCCGGATCGGTGCTCCTCTCGGGGACCGAGATGCAGAACGGCTCGCGGCTCGGGGCGTTGTCCATCCTCAGGAACGGCGAGACCCTGCCGGCGGGGACGTCCTGGGCGGGGCTTCCGGCGATCCCGGTGCCGCCGTCGGTCCTGACGCTCGCCACACCCGGCCCGACGCCGCCGATGGCCGCGGGCCTCGCGTAGCCCGCTTTCCTTCCTACTTCTTCGCCTTCTTCGGACGCGCCGCGGCGACGTCCTCGACCCACGACAACGCCGCCATCATCGCCGGAAACCCGATGGTCGTGGTCGCGAGGAGCACGACGTGCCGGCACTCGTCCGCCGTCGCGCCCGCTTCCAGCGAACGGCGCACGTGCGAGTGCACGGCCCCCTCGAGCCGCGCGCCCACGGCGATGCCGAGCTTGACGAGCGCCGCCTCCTTCGCGTCGATGGGGCCGGCCTTGCGGCACGCGGCGCCCAGTTTCTCGTAGGCCGCCAGGACCTCCGGATATCGCCTGCGGTTCTCGCTGTACCAGCCGGGGATCTTCGCCACGCGAACCTCCTCGCGCGGCATTGTAGTCGCCGACGCGTCAGCGGGGCGGCGGACCGGAGGCGGGAACGACGATCTCGACGGTCGCGTCGCGGGCGTGGCCGGCGTCGTCTTCGACGAGGAAGCGCACGCGATAGACGCGTCCGGGCCCGTTCCCACGGCGCTCGGCGCGCAGCAGCAGGTCGGCGCCGCTGCCGGTGGCGCCGCGCATCACGATGTCGCCGGTGCTGCGGCCATCCGCGCTGCCGTCGTCCGGCTCGCTGCTGGTCACGTCCACGAGCGTCACCCGCGCAACGCCGCGACAGGCATCCTGCGCCGCGATCTCCACGTGCACCGGCACCAGGCGGTGATCCGGCGGCCACAGCACGGCCGGGTTCGACTGGACCCGGGTGATCGCGGGAGGCAGCGTGTCGGCCACGGTCACGTTGAAATCGCGGCGCGACGCGAGACCGGTCGTGTCCACGACGAAAAGCGCGATGTGGTGTGCGCCGTTGGCGAGGGTCACGTCGGCCACCGGGCTGCTCGCCAGCAGGCGCGCGTCCTCACCCAGGATTTCGAGCCAGATCCAGGCGAGGGAATCGCCGTCGGGATCGGCGGCGCCCTGGCCGTCCAGGTGGACCGTCGTCCCCGCCGGACCGGAGCACTCCGCGTTGACGTCGGCGATCGGGCCCGTGGACGGTGGCTGGCCGAAGACGAGCGCGGCCTCGTCCTCGTGCCGCAGCGACGCCCGGGCGTGGCGCGGCGGGGTGAGGCCGTCGGTCGCGGTGAGCGCCAGCGTGAACTCCCCCGCGCCGCCGAGCGGCTCGAGCGGCACCGGCTCCGGACGGTCCCCCACCCACGTGCGATCGACGACGGGCTTCTCGATCTCCCCGGTCAGCTCGAGGCGGTCGAGGGCGATCGCATCGAGACGCAGATCGAACTGGGCGGTCCGATCGGCGATCGGCCGCACGCAGACGTCGAACGGCGGCACGCGCGTGTTGAGGAGGAGCTGCCCGGTGAACGAGAGTCCCGGCGCCCCGCAAGCCCCTTCCGCCAGCTCGTAATCGGGCCGGCCGTCGTCGCACGCCAGAAGCGAATCCTGGTCGAACAGCACGGCATCGCCGACCGAGCCGTTGACGTACGCGACGCCGCCGCCGATACCGATCGCCGGACGCAGCACGCGCCGGCAGTCGATCGGGGCGATGGGATCCCCGGCCGCCGCGTCGAGCAGGGTGGCGGCGGCCGTGTCGCGCGTGGCGAGGGTCAGCCGGCCGGAGAGCGGGTCGTGCTGCGGGTCCTCGAGCAGGAGCGACGCGGCCAGGGCCGAGGCCGGACCGCTTCCGGTCGCGCCGGACGCGGGCGGGAAATAGAGCGACGGGGCCACGCCCCGGATCGCGAGCGATGGCTGGCAGGCATCGCCGGCGGCATCGTCGTCCCTGTCCTCCTGGCCGGGATTCGGCGCGTCGGGGCAGTTGTCGGCGAGCGGCCCCACGCCGTCGCCGTCCCGATCGACCATGTCGAACCAGACCGCGCCGGCGGCCGGATGGCCTCCGAACGATCCGGTCGCCGTCGGCGGTGCGGCGAGCGCGTCGAGGCCGCCTTCCGCATCGACGTGGTAGCTGACGAGCGCGTTCGGCCCCCGGCAGAGGACGTGCAGCCATTCTCCGGCGGCCGTGAGAGCCACCGGATCGAAAAGCCCGCCCGGAAGAGCGAACGGCGAGCCTGTCGCGACCGTGGCGGCACCCGCTCCATGCAGGCCGCGCACGACCGCGACGGCGTTCGCCACGGGCAGCGCCGCGAAGAGCCGATCGTTTTCGCCCGCCGCGCCGTCCTCCTGGTCGCCCCGCGCGAACGCCGCAATGCCCCCCGGCGCGCCGAGATTCATCACGGGACGCGCCAGCGCGCCCGACAGGACGTCGATGACCGCGACCAGGCTGAGTCCGGGCGCCGGCGCGGAGCCGACGTCGAGGAGCAGCCGCCCGGACGCGTCGCGTCCGAACTGCAGCGGGCCCGGCCGCGGCAGCCCCGGCACGACGCCGTCGAACAGAGCCGGCCCGCCCGGCACGCCGGGAACGGGGAGCAGCTCGCCGTCCCGGATCCCGAAGAGCGCAATACGACCGACGCTCGGGAACGACACGGCCAGCCAGGCCCCGTCCGGGCTGATGGCCAGGCCGTCCGGAGAGGGCTCGAGCTGCGTGTCGGCCTGGCTGCCCGGCGTGATCCGTCCGGAAGGACCGACGTCGAAGGCACGCAGCCACCCGCCGGACGGCTCATCGGCCAGCACCCAGATCACCTGGCCATCCGGCTGCGCGACGAGGCCGATGGGGTTCTCGAAGCCGGTCGGGAACGGTCCGCCCGGGATCGTGGCCGGCAGACCGTCGGCCCCGAGATGGAACGCGCTGACATCGCGGCTGTGCGGATTCAGGGTGTAGAGGAACGGACCGCGCCGCGTCACCGCCAGCATCGGGGCGAGCGTCGGAGGCGGAGCCGTCTGGTCGCCGGCGCCGTCGGTGACGTACGGGCTTCCCGGCCCGGGCAGCAGGCGCCCCGTGGTCTTGGTCTCGAACACCGCCATGCGGTTCGCCGACGTGTCGGTGTTGACGAACAGGAACCCCGTCTGCTGGAAGCCGCGCTGGCAGGCGTCTCCGCCCCCCGCCTCGTCCACGTCGGCCTGGTCGTCGTTCCACAGGAACGGGCAGTTGTCGCAGGCGTCGCCGTGCTCGTCGGCGTCGCTGTTCTCCTGGAAGGGGTTGTAAACGGCGGGACAGTCGTCGATGTCGGAGCACGAACCGTCCGCATCCGCGTCGTTGAACGGATCGACGACGCACGGATCGCAGAAGTCCCCCAGCCCGTCGGCGTCGGTGTCCACCTGGGCGGTGTCGGCATCCGCGGGGCAGTGATCGGCCGCGTCCGGGATCCCGTCTCCGTCGCGGTCCGGATCGCAGTCGTCCCCCAGCCCGTCGCCGTCGGAGTCGCCGTTGTCCCCTGCCGCGTTCGGACACAGGTCGCACGCGTCGCCGGTGCCGTCGGCATCCGCATCGGCCTGGTCGGCGTTGGCCAGGGCCGGGCAGTTGTCGGCGAGCGCTTCGACGCCGTCCCCGTCCTCGTCCCCCGCCGGAACGAACACCACGCCGGCCAGGGGCCGGCCGGAGGGCGCCCCGGTCTTCTCCGCCTCCCCCAGCGCCTCGAGGCCGAACGACGCGTTGATGCGGTAGACGGCGACGCTGTTCGACTGCGTGTAGGAGGCGAACAGGTACCTGCCGGCCGGATCGGCCGCCATGCCGACCGGCTGCGCGGCGAACCGCGCCGGCGGGAACGGGCCTCCTGCCGGCGCCAGGGCGCCCGAGGGCTCGATGCGCAGAACGCCGATGGTGTTGCTCCCCTGCTGCGACACGTACAGGTAGCGCCACTTCGGGTGCATCAGCAGCACGTTGGAGTTGAGACCACCCGCCGACTGCGGCGAGCGGGCCAGGCGTGACGGCAGCCCGTCTTCGTCATAGGTCCATCCCGACACGATCGAGGGACCGCTCGTGGACGAGGCGAGGTAGACGCGGTCCCCGTCGTGGTTGAACAGCACGCTCGCGGGGCGGCCGTCGTTGTCGCCGAGCCCCGAGGACGGCAGGAAGAAGTAGGGCGGATCGGCCTTGAGGGTGCGCGCGAGGCTGAGGTCCGGCATGGCGACCTCGAGGAAGCGGCCGTCCGGAGAGAAGGCGAGCCCGGCCGGTCTGCCGCTGGTGGACAGGATTCCGCCCGAGATCCCGAAGACCGCGCCGTTGTTCTCCGTCACCTGCGCCAGCGCGACGTTCAGCGAGCCGACGTGGCCGATGGCGAGCTGCAGCGAATGCGGCCGCAGCGCGATGCCGGCGGGGCGCGTGCCTCCGGTGCCGCGCACGCGCCCGGTGGCGAGCGTCAGCGCTCCCCCGTCACCGATGCGCATGACGCTCAGGTCGTTGCTTCCTTCATTGGTCGAGAAGAGGAACTGCGGCAGGAGCGGACCCCACGCCAGGCGCGGCGGCGAAAACAGCGTGCTGCCGACCGGCCCCTGGCCACCCGTGACGAAGGGGGAGCCGTGCACGCGGCGCAACCGGCCGAGCGTGTCCACGTCCCACGCGGCGATGGCGTTGTCCGGCGAGTCGGCCTGCACGTAGAGGCGGCCGATCAGGACGAACGGACGGGCGCAGGCATCCCCCTCGCGATCGCGGTCGGCGTCCTCCTGGCCCGGATTGGCGGCGGCCGGACAGTTGTCGCAGGCGTCGCCCACGCCGTCGCCGTCGGCGTCCGCCTGTCCGGCCTCGGGCACGTCGGGACAGAGGTCCTGGGCGTCGGCGGCGCCGTCGCCGTCACGGTCCGGGTCGCAGGGATCGCCGCGGCCGTCGCGATCGCCGTCCCGCTGCGCCGCGTTGGCGACGAACGGGCAGTCGTCGCAGGCATCCCCGACGCCGTCGAGGTCGGCATCGGTCTGCAGAGGATCGGACATGGCGGCGCAGTCGTCCTGCGGGAATGGAACCCCGTCGCCGTCTTCATCCCCCTCGGGGACGAAGGCGAGCCCAGCCAGCGGAAGCCCCGGGACGCCGCTCTCGGCCGGGCTCCCCGCCGGCTCGAACACCCCGTCCCCGAGGTGACGCAGCGCCACGACGGTGCCGTCGACGGCGTCCACGACGTAGAGGAAGCGGCCGAGAGGGTCCACGGCCAGGCCGGTGGGGGCCGTGGCGCCCTCGGCGGTCGGAAAGGGCGAGCCCGCCGCCGGCGACAGCCCTCCCTCCGGGCTGACGAGAAACGCGGTGGCGGTGCCGTCGTTCGACTGGCTCGCCACGAGCGTGCGACCGTCGGGAAACATCGCCAGGATGTTTCCCGCGCCGCCGGCCGAGAAGGCGTTCGAACCGGGGACCCGATCGAGGCGTCCGTCCGGCTGCAGTCGATAGCGGCTGACGGCAAGGCGGTTCAGATCGGCCGCGGACACGTAGAGATCGCCCCCGCCGGGCGAGATCGCCAGGCCATCCGCGCCGTTGAGATCCGCGCGCAGCGGCGAGCCCGGCGCCTGCCCCAGGCTCCCGTCCGCCGCGATCTCCAGGACCGCGATGCGCGCGAGATGCGGCAGAGCGGCGATCAGGAAGCGGCTGTCGCGCGTCACCAGCAGTCCGTTGGCGACGGCATCGAGATCGAACGAAGCCGCCGGGTGGGGCGCTCCGTCCGCGTCGAGGAGGAAGGTGACGACGCGGCGGTCGCCCGAGTCGGCGATGAAAAGGAAACGCCCGTCGGGGCTGAGCGCAACGCCTTCCGGGCCTCCCCCTCCGGTCGGAAACGGCGACCCGTCGATCGGGACGAGATCCCCTTCGGCCCCGATGCGGAAGACCGAGACGTCGCTGGTGCCGAGGTTCAGCGCGTAGACGCGATCGGCGCGCGCCGCGATGCCGATGCGGGGCGCCGCGATGAGCTGGGCGCCGGCGCCGGACCGGCCGCCGGTCGGCCAGGGAGATCCGGCGAGCCGCTCCACGCAGCCGTCCGCATGCGCCGCGAACCCGGAGACGACGTTGTCGGCGCCCTCCAGGGCGCGGTCGCTCGTCCCCTCGTTCACGTACAGGAAGCCGATGCGGTCGCCGCTGCCGCAGACCTGGACCAGGGCGGGTTGCGGCGGCAGGTCGGAAACCGGATGTCCGGCGGGCTTCGCGAACAGTGCGGCGCCGGCGAGGAGGGAACCGAGACACGTCACGAGCGGGGCGGCGCCGCGGATCACCCCCTCCTCTTACGCCGGGCCGCGGTCGGCGTCAACGCTTAAGGAGGCCTGTCCACGGGCCGTGCAGCACATCGTCCGCACCGGTTTCGCGCCGGCCGCGCGCGGCCACGCGCCCCATGCGGTCCCGGGCAGGCTCCGTGCCTTCTGTTACCATCCAGGACCCCGATGATCTACCTCGACCACGCGGCCACTTCCTTTCCGAAGCCGGAACCGGTGTACCGGCGGATGGACGAATTCGTGCGGTCCGCCGGCGCCAACCCGGGCCGCGGCGGGCACCGCCTGGCCCGCGAGGCGGAGGCGATGATCGAAGCGACCCGGGGCCTCCTGGCCCGGCTCGTCGGCAGCCGCCGGCCGGAGCGGGTGGTCTTCGGCCTCAACGCCTCCGACGGCCTGAACATGGCGATCAAGGGGACGCTCGGGACCGGCGACCACGTCGTCACGTCGGTCCTGGAGCACAACTCGATCAACCGGCCGCTCCAGCGGATGGAACAGGAGGGGACCATCACGGTGACCCGGATCGCCGCCGGCCCGGATCACCGCCTCGATCCCGACGACGTCGCGCGGGCCCTGACGCCGCGGACCAGGCTGGTGGCGCTGACGCAGGCGTCGAACGTCACCGGGACGATCCAGCCGGTGGCGGAGATCGGGCGCCGCGTGCGCGGGCATGGCGCGCTGTTCCTCGTGGACGCGGCGCAGAGCGCCGGGGTCGTCCCCATCGACATGGAGCGGGAGCAGATCGATCTCCTGGCGTTCACCGGTCACAAGGGGCTCTACGGACCGACCGGAACGGGGGGGCTCGTCGTCGGCGAGCGCGCCGACGTGCGGCCGTGGCGCGAGGGGGGAACCGGCGGTGACGCGAGCCGGCCCCTGCAGCCCGAGGAGCTGCCGCACCGTCTCGAAGGCGGGACGCCCAATGTCTTCGGTCTCGCCGGCCTGCGGGCCGGCCTGGAGTGGGTGCTCGAGCGCGGACCGGAGGCGATCCTGGCGCACGAGCGGCAGCTGCTCGCGGGACTCCTGGCGGCGATGACGCGGCGCGACGCCTACGAGTGGTTCGGCGCCGATCGGGCGCTCCTCGAGCGGGGCGGCGAAGGACGGGTCGGCCTCCTGGCCTTCAATCTGCGCGGCACCGCCCCGTCGGCGCTCGCGACGGCGCTCGAGGAGAAGCACGGGATCGCCGTTCGCCCCGGTCTGCATTGCGCCCCCCATGCCCACCGGCACCTCGGGACGTTCCCGGCGGGGACGGCGCGCATCAGCGTCGGCGCCCTCACCACACCCGAGGACCTGCGCGCCGCGGCCGCGGCGCTCGACCGGCTCGCGCTTGACAGTCCCCCCCCGGCCCGATGAACATGGAAGGGCGAGTCGAAGGATTTCGTCATGCGGAACACATCCATCAGTGCCCTGGCGCGGGCCGCCACCTTCGGCGTTCCCCATTCGAACGAGTGCCCGCACCTCACGACCTACCCTCGTAAGATCAAGCACCTCCACGACGACACCTAGCCTCCTCGAGGCGCCGGTTCCCCCGGTCCGACGGGGCGACGCGCGACGTGTGGACACTCAACGTGTCTCCGTGGCGTCCTCCGGCCGGGCCCCCCCCGAGAAAGCAGGTCATCAACAGGAAGGAGTCGTCCGATGCCGACCATTCAGAAGGAAGAGATGAAGAACGAAACCGTCCTCCACACGATGGGGCCGTCCAGCCCCGAAGCGCCTGCGTCCGGGACCGCCGCCATCCGCGAGGAGGTCGAGCGGCAGGTCGCCGCCTGGTGCGCCAGGACCGGCCAGTCCCGCGAGGCCTGGGAGCGGGCGCGCGCCAACGTCCCCGGCGGGGTCTCGGGGAATTTCCGGCTCATGAACCCCTACCCGATGTTCGCGTCCCGGGCGCGCGGCAGCCGCCTGTTCGACCTCGACGGGAACGAGTACATCGACTTCATGCTCAACATGGGGTCGCAGTTCGTCGGGCACGCGCACCCCGCGGTGGTGAAGGCCCTCGGCGAGCAGGCGGAGCGCGGCACGCTCTTCTGCATGCCGCACGTCTGGGAGCAGGAGGTCGCCCGCCAGCTCGCCTCCCGCTTCGGGATCCCGCAGTGGCGCTACGTGAACACGGGCACCGAGGCGACCATGACGGCCCTGCGCATCGCGCGCGGCTACACCGGCAAGAAATACATCGTCAAGTTCGAGGGCCACTACCACGGCCACAACGATCAGACGCTGGTCACCACGAACGCCCTGCTGCGCCAGCTCGGCCGCGCCGATCGCGGCGTGCGCGTCCCGGCCTCGCAGGGGATCCCGGAGGAGACCTACGCCCTCACGCTGATGGCGATCTTCAACAACCTCGACTCGGTGAAGGAGCTGTTCGCGCGCCACGGCGGCGAGATCGCCGCGGTGATCGCCGAGCCCATCATGATGGACTGCGGCTGCATCGAGCCGGAGCCGGGCTTCTTCGCGGCGGTGCGCGACCTCTGCCACGACAACGGCGCGCTGCTCATCTACGACGAGGTGAAGACCGGCTGCAAGGTGGCTCCCGGCGGGGCGAGCGAGCTGTACGGCGTCGTCCCGGACATCGTCTGCGTCGCCAAGGCGCTCGCCGGCGGCCTGCCCCTGGGCGCGGTCGGCGGCTCGGAGGAGGTCATGCAGGTGGTCGGCGACGGCAGCGTCCTGCACGTCGGCACCTTCGGGGCAAACCCGCTGGTGCTCTACGTCGCGCACGTGGTGCTGCGCGATCTTCTGACCGAGGAGGCCTACCGCCACACCTTCGCCCTCAACCGTGAGCTGGCCGACGGATACAGGCACCTGGTGAAGAAGCACCGGCTCGCGGCGCAGATCAACGCGGTCGGTCCCTGCGGGATGATCACCTTCACCGACCGGCCGCTCCGCTCATACCGCGAGTTCATGACCGCCGACGAGAACCGCTTCCGCCTGTACTGGTTCGGGATGATGAACCAGGGGATCCTGCCGGCGCACCACTTCGGCGGGGACGTGTGGACCGTGTCGATCGCGCACACCCGTGACGACGTGGCGAAGAACCTCGAAGCCTTCGACCGGCTCGCGCCCAGGCTGCGCTGAGCGGCGCAAGAAGAAGAAAACCGGCCCGGCGTGCCCCTGACGGGACGCGCCGGGCCGGCTCTCGATCCGTGCCGGCCGGAGACTAGTCCAGCCGCTTCAGCTCGACGCGACGGTTGACCGCGCGGCCGCCGGCCGTCTTGTTGTCGGCGATCGGCTTGGTCTCGCCGTAGCCCTTCGCCTCGAGCTGCTTCGCGGGCACGCCCTTGCCGACCAGGTAGTCCTTCACGGCATTGGCGCGATCGCGCGACAGCTTCATGTTGTAAGCGTCGTTGCCCTGCGAGTCGGTGTGTCCCTGGACCTCCAGGCGCACCTCGGGGTGGGACTTCAGCCCCTCGGCGACGCGGTCGAGCACCGCTTCCGAAGACGACTGCAGATGGGCGCTGTTGGTGTCGAAGTTCACCCCTTCGAGCACCAGGCTCTTCTTCGACTCGGGGATCACCGGCGCGAGAGCGGCCGCCGGCGCCGATTTCTCCGGGCAGCCCTGCGCGTCGACGCTGGTGCCGCGCGGCGTGTCAGGGCACTTGTCCTTGTCGTCCGTGACCCCGTCACCGTCGCTGTCGGCCGGACAGCCGTCGCTCCCGACCTTGGTGCCGCGCGGCGTGTTCGGGCATTTGTCGGCGGAATCCGCGACACCGTCGCCGTCGGCATCCTGGGGACATCCCTTGCTGTCCACCTTCGTGCCGGAGGGCGTGTCGGGACACTGATCGACGCCGTCGAATACCCCGTCCCGGTCGCTGTCGAGCGGGCAGCCCTCGGCGTCCACCTTCACGCCGTGCGGCGTGTCGGGGCAGCGATCGACGCCATCCACCACACCGTCACCGTCGGTGTCCTTCGGACAGCCGGTCGCATCCACCCGGGCGCCCTTCGGGGTGTTCGGGCACTTGTCCCTGTTGTCCGGGACGCCGTCGCCGTCGCTGTCCTTCCCGGGACGGTGCTGCAGGAGCTCGACGTACGTGTCGGTGTCGAGAAGGCCGGACTCCCGCAGGGTATGGTCGTTCTGGAAGGCCCGGATCGCATGGCTCGTCGGGTCGTCCAGCGTGCCGCTCTTGTACCCGTGCGCCAGGTAGCCACGGTATTCGAGGATGCGCTGCGCCTCGGCGATGTCGGCGGACGAAGTCCAGACGGTGCCTGGTGTCGTCTGGGCCGCCAGGCGCCCGGCAGGCGCCAGGAACAGCATCGCGGCGCCGGCGAGCGCGAGCATCAGCATCATGTTCACGCGCAGTTTCTGCATCGTCGTCGTCCTCCCCTGTGAACTGTCCCAGTCGAGCGAAAGGGGCGGGAGTATAAACGATTCCCTCCCGGCGCCGCCCCACCCCCGGCCCCACGGGAACGGGGCCGCCCCGGGAACGATTTCGTGATCGGGCCCCGAATCCGCTCCTGGAGCCTCGTCCGGTCCGCCCGATGACGAAGAAGGGCCTTGAATCCCGCTCCGATCGCGGTACATCACGCTCGTCACCGAGAGGAGCACATGGCCGACCGCAGGAGCATCGGGTACCAGATCGAAGAGCTGGCGCGGCTCACGTCCGCCCCCCGCTCCCTCGTCGAGGAGATCCGGGGCATCTTCCTGAAGCACGGGGTCTCGATGCAGGAGGACGCCCTCCCCTACCTCGAGGTGCTCGAGGAGACCTTCAGCCGGGCCGCCTTGCTGGAGAGGGAGAACGCCTCCGCCCGCACCGCCCTGTCCCGCCTCGAGGAGAACAGCCGGCGCTTTGCCGATTCCTGCCAGGAGATGTACGGACAACTGCGCTCGATGGAAGACTTCCTCGGCCTCGGCCAGAAGACCACGCCCCAGGAAGCCGGGCGGCGCCGCCGCCTCGCGCGCCAGCGGGCCGCCGCCCTGCGGAGCCGGGTGGACGAGAAGCTCTCCACGCCCGACCGTCCGTTCTTCGTCATCCTCAGCCCTTCCGAACCCGAGTAGCCGCTCCTCCATCCGCGGGGTCCGGTCCGCACCGCCGCTTCGCAAGGCGTTTCCAGCGCGCCGATGCGGACGTACTGTCGCGGCACATCGCGCCGGACCGCCCGGAACGCTCTGCCGCGCGGCCCCGCCGGAAAACCAGGAGGGTGGTCATGCCCAGGAATTCCTCCGCCGGTCGTGTCGTCGTCCCTTTCCTCTCCATTCCCTTCATCGTCGTCGCCGGCGTCGCGGCGCTGCTCGCGATTGCTCCCGTTCCCGCCGAAGCGGCGTGCCCGCCGAGTGTGTCCTATCCCATCACCAGCGGCGACCCCGCGGCCGGGCCGCGCATCGTCCTCACCGGCCTTGGGGCGCATCCCCAGGCGTCGTTCTTCCTGCTCGGCTCGGGGGACGCGAACAACAGCGGCTCGCTGTCCGCCTCGGATTGGCTGAAGCCGATCGGCGACGTGGACGGCGACGGGCTCCCCGACTGGATCGTCGAAGCGCCCGGCAACGGCGCCGGAGGCTGGGGGGACCCGCGCACGAACGGCTGCCCCGCCTTCGCCAGTCCGCCCAACCCGCCGATCGTCATTCTCGTCCACCAGGAGCAGGAGGACCTCGATGGGGACGGCAAGTTCGACGTCGAGGAAGATTTCCGGCCGCGCAACGGCATCCTCGACCCCGGTGAGGACGTCGACGGCGACGGTCACCTGACCCCGCCCGGCGAATGCGAGGGCGCCACTCGCGAAGACAAGGATTGCGACCATCACCTGGACTTCATTGACGAGGACGACAACCACAACGGCATCCTGGATCCCGGCGAGGACCGGGACGGCGATGGGCGTCTGGACGACGGGACCGAGGACCGCAACCACAACAATGCGCTCGACGACCGGCCCGACCCGTCGGTGGACAACGACACCATTCCCGATGAATCGGGCCAGGCCGGCCACTTCTATCCGTACGGATCCCCGCGGCCGTCACGCGGCGGCGTGATCGTCCTTTCCGTGGCCTGGAACGGCGCGGCCTACAACCTGCAGGCGCTGAACACGCCGACCACCCTCCTCAGGCCGAACGAAGATCTCGACCACGACGGCAGGTTCGATGTTTACGAGGACTTCCGGCCGCACAACGGCATCCTCGATCCTCTCGAAGACATCGACGGCGACGGACACCTCACTCCGCCGGATGGATGCGAAGGGGTGAATCGCGAGGACAAGGACTGCGACCATCACCTGGACATCTTCGCCGAGGACGACAACCACAACGGCATTCTGGATCCCGGAGAGGACCGGGACGGCGACGGCCGCCTCGACGACGGAACGGAGGACCGGAACCACAACTTCGCTCTCGATGACCGTCCCGACCCATCGATGGCGAACGACGTCATCCCCGACGAGTCGGGTGCCTTCGGGCACTTCTACCCCTACGGGACTGCCGTCCCCGGACCGTTCCGGGGAGTGACGGCGGATCCGCTCGACCGCGCCCTCGTCCAGGCCACGGGAGCGCGTCTCGTTCCGCCGGGTTCGCTGCGGCTCGGACTCTCGGTCCGGGGCATCACGCGGCACGACGACGCCGCCGGAACGCGTCAGTTGTTCGACGGCTCTTTCCTGACGTTCGACCCGTGCATGGGGAACTGCCCTCCCTGCCTGCTCTGTGCGCCCGGGCCGCGTTTCCTGTCGAACGGTCTGCAGGGATTGCGCGTGCCGTCCGGACCGGATCTGCGGTTCGACACGTTCACCTCCATTCTTCCCCGATCGGGAGCACCGAGTCTCGTCGGGCCGTTCGCCCTGTTCCCGCAGTCCCCCGGCAGCGATACGTTCCTCGCCCGGCCGGAGGTCTGGCCAGGCAATCCCACGCCGAACCTGCTCGACGCGGACCGCGATCTGAACCCGGCCGCGCCGGCCTACTCGCCCATCGACAACTGTCCCGGCCTGCGATCGATGAACGTCACCGACTCGAATCACGACGGCATCGGCGACGCCTGCGACCCGACGGTGATCGGCGGCGAAGTCGCGAACCGCTGGTCGGCCGGACCGACGGGGCCCGGGGCGCGCGGCGGCGCCGCCGTCGCCTATGACGCCGGCCGCGGCGTCATGGTCCTCTTCGGCGGAAGGCACGCCGCGATCGGCAACCTGGACTCGGAGACCTGGGAATTCGACGGAACCTGGCGACGCCGGCTGACCGATGTCGCACCGCCACCGCGCGAGCTCCACAAGATGGCTTACGACAGCGTGCGCCGGCGCATCGTGCTCTATGGCGGTCAGACCGACACCACGTCGGGAGTGCCCGCCATCCTGGGAGATCAGTGGGAGTTCGACGGTGCCACGGGTTCCTGGACGCAGGTTTCACCTCTGGCCGCCCCGGGGCCGCGCCTGCCCTTCGGGCTCGTGTACGACGAAGCCCGCCAGGCGCTGGTGTTGTACGGCGGCGAGAATCCCAGGCTCGCCTGGTACGACTCGATCAAGCAGGACACCTGGATGTACCAGGACGGCGGCTGGCGCACCGTGCCCACGCCACAGTCGCCCGGTCCCCGACGCGCCGGCGACATGGCGTGGGACGGCCTCCATCGCGTCACCGTGCTCGTCGGCGGAGTCGACTACAGCGGCCATGGCTCGGGAAACGACGTCTGGGAATTCGACGGCCTCTCCTGGCAGCCGGTGGATGCGCGTGGCGACCTGGCTCCCGGGACCGGAGGCATCGCCTCCTGGGACAAGGCGCGCCGTCAGCTCCTGCTCGTCGGCGGGAGCATCGGGACGCTTGGAAGCCTGTTCGGGGACGTCCCCGGGGCGGGAGAGCTGACCGCCGCGACACGCGCCTACGACGGCGTTCGGTGGCGGTTCCTCCCCTCGCTCGACGCCACTTCCCCGAAGAGCGGTCAGATCGGGGTCTTCGACCAGGCCGCCGACCGGTTCTTCCTGTACGGCGGCCGGTCCGGATGCTGCGACGCGCTCGACGCCATGTCCATCCTCGATCTGGCGGATGACATCGACGGAGACGGCGTCGCCGACGCCGCTGACAACTGCCCGCACTCAGCCAACGCCGATCAGGCGGACGCCGACGGCGACGGCAGCGGCGACGCCTGCGACGATTGCCCGGGGCTTCCCAATGCCGACCAGCGCGACCGTGATCGGGACGGGCTCGGCGACGCCTGCGACGCCGACCGCGACGGCGACGGCGTGCCCAATGCGACCGACGTCTGCCCCGACACCGTGGTCCCGGCGCGCCCCGACTCCGAGGTGCTCGCCGGTGGAGGGAAGGACAGCGACGGCGACGGCATCCCCGACGACTGCGACCTCTTTCCCACCGATGCCGGAAACGACAGCGACGGGGACGGCATTGCCGACTCGGGGGACAACTGCCCCGCCGCTCCCAACCCCGGGCAGGCCGACTCGAACGGCGACGGAGCGGGAGATGCCTGCCAGCCGGCCGTCCGCATCCTCTCCATCGGCCCGGCGATGACTCCACCGCACGCCCTCGAGGCGCGGGTCACGCTCGGAGATCCGGACGGCGACAAGCCCTTCGGCCAGGTCACCATCGAGCCGGCCGCGATCGTTCCGGAGGTGGTGACCGCGATGAAGGACCCGTGCACGAACGCCTTCCTTCCTCGGGGTGTTCCGGGTGAAGGGATCGTCTACGCGGTCGTCCCCTTCTCGACGCCGCGCCTCGCCGATGTGGACTCGAACGCCGGCTGCAACGACGGGCAGGCGGACTACCGGATGTTCGAAGGCTCATGCAGCCTCGGGGCCTTCGGGGGAACGGACCTGCTCCTCGACCGTCCGGCGCCCTTCCCGATCTGCGTGCGGCCGGTGAACCAGTACCCCGGATTCGACTACATCGTGGAGCGTGTGACGCCGACCGAGGTTGTGCTGGCGGCCGGTCTCCCGGCTCTCGTCTCCGCGGATTACGCGAAAGGCCGGCTGCCTCATTCGATCTCCCTCGCCGCTCTGCCGGCGCCTGGTCTGTACGTCCTGCGGATCACGGCCGAGGATGGAGACACGCCCAGGGTGGAAAGCCAGCTGCTGTTCGACTGGAACGGCGAGAAGTCGATGATCCTCACGCAGGGAGGGAAGAAGAATCTCCCTCCCGCAGCGCTTCGAGATCGCCGGGTGCATTGAGGTTCAGGAGGATCCCGGAGCGCGGCCACGGCATCTCCAGGACGCGTTCCGGGATCCTCCGCACCACCCGGCGCAGCCCTTCGGTCGCTTCGCTGACTCCGAGGAGCTCGGACAAAAGCGAGCCGTGGAACAGCGTCGGATGGCCGCGCTTCCCGTCGAAGGTCGGGACGACGATGCGACGCGCCGGCCAGACGCCGTCCCGGGGCATAATCCATTCCTTTTCCGCGGTTTCGAGCAGCGCGTCGACGAGCCGGGTCTCGAGCGGCTGATCGACGGCGGCGATGAGGATCGCGTCGGGCGGCCGCGACAGGGCCGCGAGCCCCGCCTGGACCGACGACGCCTTTCCATCGGAAGGCCGCGGGTTGATGACGGCGTGCGCCTTCCATCCGTGGGGACGCAGGATCGGCCGCACCATTCCCCGCAGCCGATCGGCCTCGCGACCCAGGACGACGATGCACTCGTCGATCCGGCTGCGCTGCAGGGCCGAGAGCTGGTGCGACAGGAGCGGGCGGCCTCCCCAGCGAAGAAGCGCCTTCGGGAACCCCATCCGCTCCGATTCCCCCGCCGCGAGCAACAGCGACGTCGTCTTCATGCGCGTCCCTCCATGGGCACCCAGTCGCGATCCGGCGGGCCGATGTATTCCTCGAGCGGTCGGATCAGCCGGTTGTCGGTGTGCTGCTCGATGACGTGGGCGATCCATCCCGGCGCGCGGCTGGCGGCGAAGATCGGCGTGAACAGGTCCATCTCGAACCCCAGCATCGAGTAGGTGGAGGCGGCGTAGAAGTCGACGTTGGCGTTGAGGTTCTTCACCTCCTTGCACGTCGCCTCGATCACCGTGGACATGCGGTACCACTTCTCCTGCCCGGTCGCCTGCGCCAGGCGCGCCGACAGCTCCTTGAGGTGGATGGCGCGCGGGTCGAGCGTCTTGTAAACGCGGTGCCCGAAGCCCGGGATCTTCTTTTTCTGCGCCAGCGCGGCCCGCACGTGATCGGCGGCCCGGTCCGGGTCGTCGATGGTCTTCAGCAGCACCATGACATCGTGGTTCGCCCCGCCGTGGAGCGGACCCTTGAGCGTCGCGATGGCCGAGGTCACGGCGGCGTGCAGGTCGGCCATCGTCCCGGCGGCGACGCGCGCCGCGAAGGTCGAGGCGTTCAGCCCGTGATCCATCTGGAGGATCATGGCGACGTCGAGGCAGCGCACCGAAAGCGCCTCCGGCGACCGTCCCGTCATCATCCACAGGAAGTTGGCGGCGTGCCCCAGCTCGGGGTTGGGGCGCAAAGGCTCCTGCCCCTTGCGGGTCCGGTCGTGCAGCGTGATCGCGGTCGGCATCTGGGCCGCGATCCGGAACCCCTTGCGCAGGTTGGCCTCGCGGGTGGACTCGTGCAGGTCCGGGTCGCCAATGGCCAGGGCCGAAACCGCGGTGCGCAGCACGTCCATCGGGGCGCCGTCCCTGGCGGCGCGCGCAATGAGGTCGCCGACCCGCTCCGGAAGCGCCCGCTGCGCTGCCAGGCTGCGGCGCGTCTCCTCGAGCTGGGTCCGGTTCGGCAACTCGCCGTACCACAGCAGGTGCAGCACCTCCTCGAAGGAGGCGTGCGCGGCGAGGTCGTGAATGGAATAGCCGCGGTAGGCCAGGACGCCGCGCTCGCCGTCGATACGGCTGAGGCCGGTGCGCGCCGCCACCACCCCCTGGAGGCCTTCTTTTGCGAACATCTTCGCCCCCCGACCCGGATCCTCTCCGGCCGCTCATTATAATGAAGGCCTTCCGGAGGGGTGCATGGCGGCGATCGACGAGGGTCTGGGACCGGACGAGCTGCGGCTGGCGCGGCCGCGTGTGGCGCGCGGGGCGCGGGTCACCCCCCTCCTGCCGTCGGATCTGCTGAGCGGCCGGACCGGCCAGCCGGTCTCCCTCAAGTGCGAGAACCTGCAGGCGGGCGGCGCCTTCAAGATCCGCGGCGCGACCAACTTCGTCGCCTGCCTGGACGCCGAAGCCCGGTCGCGGGGCCTCATCACGTATTCGTCCGGCAACCACGCCATCGCCATGTCGCTCGCCGCGAAGCGGGCGGGGGTGCGGGCGGTCGTGGTCATGCCCGAGACCGCACCGGCCATCAAGAAGGACCGGGTCCGCGACCTCGGCGCCGAGATCCACCTGTGCGGCACCACCTCGCTCGAGCGGCACGCGCGCGCCAAGGAGATCGCGGAACAGCGCAGCCTGACGATGGTGCCGCCGTTCGATCATCCGTTCATCATCGCCGGGCAATCAACGACGGGGGTCGAGATCCTCGAGCAGATGCCGGAGGCGTCGGCGGTCCTCGTGCCGGTCGGCGGCGGCGGACTGCTCGCCGGGATCGCGCTGGCGTGCGCCTACCACAAGCGCGGCGTCAAGGTGATCGGCGTCGAGCCGAAGGGGGCCGCGAAGATGTCGTCGTCCCTCGCCGCGCGGGCCCCGGTCACGCTCCCGTCGGTCGGCTCCATCGCCGACGGACTCCTGCCCAGCCGTCCCGGGGATCTGACCTTCGCGGTGGCACAGCGCTACGTGCACGAGGTGGTCACCGTCGACGACGACGCGATCGCCGACGCGGCGCGGCGCCTCCTGCTCGACGAGCGGCTCCTCGTCGAGTGGAGCGGTGCCGTCGGAGTCGCCGCCCTCCTGTCCGGCGCGGTCCGGCTGGCCGGACCGGCCGCGGTGGTCCTCAGCGGCGGCAACGTCGATCCGGCACGGCTGCTCGCCGGCCTGGAAAACACAACCGCCTAGACGCCGGGACCACCACCGCCGTATAGGGGAGCGTGTCGGGGGGCGGTGCAGCCCGGGTCGACGCCGTGCCGGGCTTGCCGAATCTGCTAGACTCCCCCCCCTTCCGGAGGAGCCGATCGATGTCGACGGTCCGAACGCGCCGCCGCGCGCAGCGTGGATTCACCCTCATCGAGCTGCTGATCGTCGTGACCATCATCGGCATCATCGCGGCGCTGGCCTTCCCCAACCTGAAGAACGCGATGGACCGCGCCAAGCAGAAGGCGACCATGACCGACATGCGCGGCATCGGCAACGCCCTCGAGCTGTACTCGGTGGACTACAACACCTATCCGCGCGGCCTGAGCGACGCCGGCGCGGGAGCCCTGACCGGGATGTTGTCGCCGCAGTACATGCGCACGGTTCCCCCGACCGACGGGTTCGGCGGTCAGTGGCACGTGGACACCAATGCGTCGGGCAGCCAGTACACCATCACGTCCTACGGACGCGACAGCGCGCCGGGAACCAACACCGGCGGCCTGACGACCGACATGAACTGCGACATCGTCTACACCAACAGCTCCTTCTACCAATGGCCGGGCAGCGCACAGCAGTAGGATCCCGCCGCCGTCACGGGTCGCGGCGCTCCCGCGTCACCCGGCCGCGGCTCCGTCCCCACCCCGCCCGTTCTTCGCGTCGTCTTGCCGGGCGCGGCCGCCCTGCGCTAACATCCGGCCGCTCTCACACAACGACACGACGAAGGACCGGCGCGCGCTTCTCTTTCCGCGCGCTCCTCCGGGGAGGGTGGATGGCGTCCCGCGCCCATGAGAATGAAGCCAAGGATGCCGGGAATGCCAGGGAGGCGAAGGACCAGGAAACGGTCCTTCCGCCCGGCCAGCGGGATCGCACCGGGTTCTGGTACCCGGCCGGTTACGCCGATCCCCAGACGCTGGTGCGACGGCGACCCCGGCGCAGCCACAGCGCGGACCCCGTTCCGGACCCGGACACGCCCGAGGACCTGACGGACCCGAGCTGACGTGGCCACCTCCGGGGCGACCTCGTTCTCCGTCCACCCCGAAGGCGCGCGCGTTCCCGCCGAGGTGGATCGCCTGGCGGAACAGGTCGTCGCCGACGGGGGAACGGTCCTCGCGGCCTACCGCGAGCCGGTTGGCGGACACTGGCAGCTCTTCGCGCTCCTCCCCCGTCCCCGCGTGGCGCCGACGCCGTACCAGCGTGACCTTTCCAAGGCCCACGCCGAGCGCCTGCACAAGGTGATCAAGAGGCTCGACCGGTTCGTGGACCCGGTCGTGGCGGTGCGCGGCGGCGAAGGGTACTGGGTGCCGAACGGCAACCACCGCCGCTGGGCCCTCGACAAGCTGAAGGCCGACTTCGTCCCGGCGATCCTCGTCCCCGAGCCGGAGGTGGCCTTCCAGATCCTGGCGCTCAATACCGAGAAGGCGCACAACCTCAAGGAGAAGTCCCTCGAGGTGATCCGCATGTACCGCGGACTGATGGAGGAGGGCGACCGGCGCCACGAGGACTCGTTCGCCTTCCAGTTCGAGGAGCCGCACTTCATCACCCTCGGGCTCCTGTACGAGAAGAACGCCCGCTTCGCGGGAGGCGCCTATGCGCCGATCCTGCGCCGCGTGGACGGCTTCCTCGACCGGACGCTCAGGAGCGCCTTCGAAGTGCGCGAGGAGCGCGCCGCCCGCGTCGCCGAGGCCGACGACCAGCTCAAGAAGATCGTCGAGAAGCTCAAGCGCCGGGGCATCCGGCATCCCTACGTGAAGAACTTCGTCCTGTCGCGCACCAATCCGCTCTACCGCACCCGCAGCAAGACGAAGCCCTCCTTCGACACGACGATCCGCCGCCTCATCGACAACCTCGAGGCGTTCGACGTCGAGAGGATCCGCTACGACGAGGTCGCGCGCGCCGGCGCCTATGCCGCCCCCGCGGCCGGCTGATCCGCCGATCCAGCCCGCGCGCCCTCCGTCGGGACCGCGCCCTCTCCAGCGCCGAGGCCTCAGACGCCCGCAAAGAAAAAGGGCGTCCGGTCATCGACCGGACGCCCCGTGTCCTTCCGGACGGGACCGCGCCTAGGGGGCGACGATCTCGCCGGTGATTCCGAAGAAGTCCTGGAACTCCGGCTTGCCGTCGGTCTCGATGACGATCAACCGCGGGTTCGCGAACTTCACGATCCCGTTGAGGTCGAGGCCGTCGGTCTGGAACGGCGGAGTCAAACCCTCCGCATTCTGCCCGGCGTCGGTCGGGGACGGGCCGCTGACGGCCCCGCTCCCCGCCGCCGGCGGGCTCGTGACCGGCGTGCCGCCGGCGCAGACGGACCCCGGATCGTGCGGGGGCGGCGGCTCACGCTTGTCGAGGATGTCCGGCCGGATGCGCAGCTTCCCGCCCTCGTTGGTCAGGCTCCAGTTGGTGATCAGCTCGAAGTCCACGCACACCGCCGCGAACTTGCAGTCGCCGTTGATCTCGGCCGTCGTCCCCGTGCAGGTGCCGACCGTGGTGAGGCTCGCGACCGTGTTGTCCAGGTTGCGGTCCAGGACCACGCCGACCAGGAAGTTCTTGAAGCGCAGGTCGGACTCGATGATCCCCGACGTGCCCGGGTCGTCGTGCAGCAGCAGGCGCGGCGGCGTGTTCATCTGGCCGCAGAACAGGAACTTCTGGTCGAAGAACAGGTTGAGGAACGGCGTCGCCTCGCAGATGGTCTGCCCGTTCCCCGTCCCGAGCGTGGCGCAGAAGCTGTGCTCGTGCGTCGCGCCGAAGCAGGCGCCGCGCGCGACCACCTGCGCGGCCGCCAGCGGCTCGGTGATCGTCCCGCAGTCCACCCGCTTCTGGCCCTGGCAGATGCCGCGCTTGATCGCCGTGTCGAGGGTCGAGCAGTCCGGCTCGAGGAAATCACCGACGGTCTTGCCGGACGGCTTGCAGACGGTGTTGAACTCCCCCTGCGCCTGCATCGCCGCGAAGAGCTGGTTGACGATGTCGTCCGTCATGACGAAGTAGGTGTTGCCCGCGGGAGGCGGCTGCGATGCCGCCGGCATCGGCGCGGGGTTCGACACCCCGCCCGGGTTGTCGAGCGTGTCCGGGTCGGTGAAGGTCGAGGAGAACTGGCCGTCGAGGCCGATGGTCACGCCGTCGGTCTTGATGTCCACCGAGGTCGGCGTGGTCGTCAGGAGCTTGCCGGTGTCGGCGACCGCGCCGGCGTCCGGCTTGATGCCCTTCATCGCCACCGGGAACTCCTCGATCTGGAGCTGCGCGTTGAGATCATCGCTGTTGGCGACGTCATCGAACGACGGCCCCAGGTCGAACGGCGGATCCACCTGGCCGAACGTGAAGATGAAGACCAGTCCGTCGACGATCGCCTTGCCGAGCGTGATGAAGAAGTTGGCGACCGCCGAGAAGCAGTTGACCTCGGAGCGGTTGGCGGAGACGTGCCCGTCGGCGATGGCGGACGGCTTGACGAACTGGCCGTTGATGTCGCCGCCGTTCAGCATGTGCGCCTCGTCCACCGGGAAGACGAAGCGGATCGGCTGCGCCCCCGGCTTCGGAATCGTGAAGTCGATGTCGACGTCGACGATCACCTCCGACCAGCAGATGAAGTCACAGCCGTCGCAGCAGTAGCCGTAGGTGTTGGTGAAGACCTTCATCTCCGGCACGAACGCCGTCATGGTGATGAGGTTGTCGGCGAGCTCGACCGAGCAGGTGAAGTCGCCGTTGAAGGTGACGTCCGTGATCTTCGTGGAGGCGGTCGGGTTGCAGGCCGCGTCCACCTCGACCTCCTTGCCCGGGAACTGCTTGCCCACGAGCTTGGAGAGGATCTGCGCCTTGGTGTCGGCGTTGGCGTTCGCGCAGGTCTGGGTGAAGAAGGTGTCGAGCGCCGACTTGGTCATCCCCATGGCGAAGGCGTTGGGGACGACGTTGCCGGCCGCGGGCCTGATGTGCGACAGGAGCGCCTCGCGGGCGGTCACGTCCACGAGCGCCGCCAGCTCGTTCTGCTGCGCAGGCGAGAGCGAGCCGGGCTTGGAGACGTCTCCCACCGCGAATGTGAGCGCGTCGTACGTGGCGTTCCCCTCGTCGTCGGCCGCCCGGGCATACAGGTAGTTGGAGCCCGGGTCGAGGGTGAAGGCCTCGGTGTTGGTCCCCGCGATCTCCGCCGCCAGGTCGGTCTGGTTGAGCGTCGTCGAGAAGGTCAGAGTCACCTTGTCGCCGGTGTTGACGCCGTCACCCGGGGTCACCACCTGGCCGACCTCCGGGTCGAGCGCCTTGCCGTTGACGGACAGCTCGGCGATGTGCGAGCCGCCGCAGACGACTCCTTCCACCGGCGTCGGCACGACATTGGTGAGCTGGCCGGACGTCGGGTTGGTGATCGTGATGCTGAAGACGACCGAGGTCGCCTTGTCGGTGAGGTCGTCCTCGACGCACTGCGTGGACTGCGGGTTGCGCCGCGCGCCCGCCTGCGGCTCGCCGCTGACCGTGATGATGTGCGTCCCGCAGCCCAGCCCGTCGAGGCTGAACGACAGGGTGTTGGAGCCGAGCGAGGCGATCGGCGCGCTGTCCACCAGGAGATCCACCACGTGGACGGTGACGCCGCCGATGGCCACGTCGCCGGCGTACTTGCCGCCGGGGAAGTCCGTGGCCGGGTCGAGCCCGAGCCCGGCGACGATGTCCACGCCGTCCACCTTGATCACGAGCGAGGCCGGATCGACGCGCGGCAGCGCGACGAAGACCGGCGTCAGGGTGCTCTCGGAGGCGCTGACGACGTCCCCGCTCGGTCGGATGACGTCGAGGTACGGCACGTTGGAACAGTAGGCCACCGCGGTGTTGGGGCCGTCGGTCGCGGTGACGCGCAGCATCGGCACGGGGGCGAAGACTTGGTGCTTGGTCCCCTTGGCGCTCCTGGTCGTCGCCAGCTTGAAGTCGCCCGGGCCGATCTTGCTCGCGAGGTGGGCCTGGTCGCCCGCATTAGCCGGCAGAACGCCGAGCACCGAGCCGTCGAGGCCGATGGCGAGCAGTTCCGCCTTCACCTCGGTGTCCGGCCCGCCGTGCAGGACGTCATAGTTGACGAGGTGCCAGCCGGTGCAGTCGGCGCCGCTGCTGCCGTTGACGTAGCGCAGGGAGCACTCGACCGCGAGCTGCGACGAGCCGCAAGCGGCGTCGTCGAGGTCGGTCGTCCCGTCGCAGTCGTTGTCGATGAGGTCGCTGCAGGTCGGACCGCTGGGACCCTCGACCGTGCCGGTCTTGGCGGCGGCGTTGCAGATGGTGCCCGTGCCGTCGGATTTGCAGACCTTCACGCCGGTCGATTCGCAGGCACCGACGCCGACCGTGCAGGAGTCACCAAGGTCGGTGAAGTCCTCGTCCGCGCCGTCGTTGCCATCGTTGTCCAGGCCGTCGCACTTCTCCGCCGTCTGGCAGTTCGAATCGGCGATGTCGGTGACGCCATCGCAGTCGTTGTCCTTGCCGTCGGAGCACTTGCCGGTCCCCGCGGGCCCTTCCACGCCCGGGATCCCCGCGACGGCGGTGCACTCCAGGGCCGACCCGTCGGCGGTGCACTTGAAGATTCCGTTGGTCCGGCAGACACCGACCCCGGCGAAGCACGGCAGCCCCTTGTTGGCGAACAGCGGATCGTTGTCCACCAGGCCGTCGCCGTTGTTGTCGAACCCGTCGCACTTCTCCGCCGTCTGGCAGGAGGGCTCCTGGTGATCCGTCAGGCCGTCGCAGTCGTTGTCCTCGCCGTCGAAGCAGGCTGCCTCGGAGGCCGAGACCAGCGGCTCGGGATTCTGGAAATGCTGGAAGTGACCGGGCAGGATGGCGCACTCGGTGCCGGAGCCGTCCGCCTTGCAGACGGTGCTGGCGCCGGTGAGGCAGCACCCCCCCGGGTCTCCGGTGCTGCAGCCGGCCGGGTCGCCGAACGAGCAGATCGCCGCGGCGCACTGCGGATCCAGCTGATCCGTCTTGCCGTCGCCGTCGTTGTCGATCCCGTCCTGGCAGTCGTAATCGCCTGAGTTCGCGCTCTCCTTGCTCAGCAGGTAGCCTTCGTCGACGTTGCCGTCGCAGTTGTCGTCGACGGTGTTGCACGTCTCCGACGCCCCCGGATTGATCGCGGGATTGGAGTCGTTGCAGTCCTGCTCCCCACCGTTGGCGCAGGCCGGGTTGCCGGGCGCGCCGTAACCGTCGCCGTCCAGGTCGTGGCAATCGACGGACGGCCGCGGCAGAACCGTCGGCCTGGGTGTGGGCATCACCTGCGCCAGCACGGGCGCCGCGGCGAACGCCAGGACGACGAGGGCCAGGAAGGCCCCGGTCAGGACAGGCAGAGTGGTGCTACAGCGCTTCGTGTCCATCTTCCCCCCTGCCGCGGGCCGAGCGGGCCCGCGGTTGACTATTGAGGGCCATCGGATGCACGCGTGAACCCCGGCGAGAGGCTTCGCCGCAAGCGTTGCGTACTGCTGATGGCCCGGTGGACAGAAATGCCGAAAAAGTCCGGAATCAAGCGCTCTTTTACGCCCGGCCTGATGCGATGTCAAGGATGTGATCGCGGCTTTCTGATGCCGGTCGCGTGACATCGCGCCCGTGCGACCTCCGTTCGGATCGATTTCGGACCAGGCGCGGCCGGGGGTTGCTTCAACGGAGTGCGAAGACCCCCGTTCGATCGATCGAAGGCACCGCGCGGTCATCATGGAAGGCACGCCGAGGATCGAAGCGGGCTCTCCGGGATTGCGGCACGCGGTGTTGGTTTGCTGACGGTGGCCTTCCGTGACGGCGGCGGACCGACATCTGCCGATGTTCCGTATCTCGTGGACAGGACAAGACTTGACAACGCCGGAGGCCCGGCGTATATGACCTGCTGACCCGAAACAGGAGCCACGCCCATCGTCTGCGAAAAGTCCTCTTCGGACGCGGATTCTTTGCGTCCGTCCGGCGCTGTACGGACGGACGGATCGGGGGGAGATCCGTTCCGACCGGGTCGGTTCACGCCGCCGGGACCGGCGGACGACGACCTCGTGTGCACCGTCCTGGATCTGTCGGCCACGCCCGATGACGCCGAAGCGATCGGGGAGCTGGCGCCGGTATCGCTCGCACCCGACGAGCTCGAGACCTGGCGATCGTTCCGGCTGCCGAAACGCCGGCGTGAGTGGCTGATGGGACGGCTGGCCGCCAAGGAAGCGGTGCGGCTTCGCCTGATGCGCTCCGACTTCCCGTCGCGACCGGAGGCCCGTCCATCACCGCCGTCCCGCCGGGAGATCGTGGTGCGGACCGACGAGCGCGGCCGCCCGTCCGCGGGGCCGGCGATCGCGCTGTCGATCGCGCATACCGAAGGGATCGCCGTGGCCGCGGTCGCGACCCGCGCCGTCGGGATCGGCATCGACGTCGAGCGCCTCGACCGGCGCCGGGGTGACTACGAACGAGGCGCTTTCACCGACGACGAGCGCCGGCGCCTGGACGCGGGACCTGCCGACCGGCGCGCCGAGCGGGCCCTGCGGCTGTTCTGCGCCAAGGAGGCCGCCGCCAAGGCGACCGGCCTTGGACTGATGGGCTCGCCGCTCAACCTGCATGTCGTCGCCTGCGATGCCGGCCTGGAGCGCGTCGAGCTGCGCGCCGTCGGCCGGCTGGCCGAGGCGCTCCCGGACGGCGATCGAATCCCGACCACGGTCGCCTGGGTCGGAACGCGCGCCGGCCTGGTCATCGCGTTGTCGCAGCGCGGCGCGGGAGGCCGGCCGTGACATCCGCCCCGAAAGAGCGGCCGCCGCTGCGCCTCAAGCGCCTCGGCGGCAACAGCGCGGCGCGGCTCCTGCTCGCGCGCGCCCTGCTCGCCCAGGGTCAGACCGCCCGCGCGGCGCGCGAGGCGGACGCGGTGCTGCGCGGCAATCCGGAGTTCGCGGTGGCCCATCTCGTGCGCGGGCTGGTCCACGCGGCCGACGACCGGCCGGCCGACGCGGTGCGATCGCTCGAGTTCGCGGTGCGCCTGGACGAGGGGCTTGCGGAGGCCTGGTTCTGCCTGGCCCACGAACGCCGCGAGCTCGACCGCCTGGAGGACGCGCTCGCAGCGGTCGATCGCGCCATCGCCCTCGATGATTCCCAGGCGCAGTCGCACCTGCTGTGCAGCGAGCTGCTCGCGGCGCTCGAGCGCCGCGAGGAGGCGATCCTCGCCTGCCGCGCGGCGATCCTCGCCGACCCGGCCATGGACGGGGCGCATCACCATCTCGCCCGCCTGCTGCAGGAGACCGGCAACCTCGAGACCGCCATCGCCAGCGCCACCCTGGCGCGCGAGCTGAACCCGAAGAGCGCGGCGCACCCGATGCTCCTCGGCGATCTGCACCGGGCGCGCGGGGATCGTGACGCGGCGGTGCGCGAGTACCAGACGGCCATCCGCGTGGACCCGGCCAACGGCGACCTGCGCGCGCGTCTCGCCGCCCTGTTCCTCGAGATGGGCTGGACCTCCGAGGCCCACATGCTCCTGTCGTGGGCCGTGAAGATCGATCCGAAGAACGGCGAGTCGTATGCCGCCCTGTCGAACCTGTACTCCTCGATCGACCGGCACGCCGAGGCGGTCGAGATGCTCCTGGCGGCGGTGCGGCTCAATCCCCTGCTGCCGGACGTCGTGGAGCGCGCCGACCGGATCGAGAAGGCCCTGGCCGGCGGGGCGCCGCGCGATCGCGTCGGGCGCCGGGCGCTGACTCATCTCGTGCGCGGCATCGCCTACGGCGCCGCCCGCCGCCGCGATGATGCCGCGGAGGCCCTGCGCCACGCCCTGCGTCTCGACCCGCGTCTGACCGAGGCCGAGAACCGGCTCCGCGACCTGCTCGCCGACCATGCTTCCTGAGCTGCGGAAAGGGCTCGAGATCGTCAAGTCGAGCCCCGGCACCTTCCTCCTGGTGGACGGCGCGAGCGGCGAGTGCTTCGAATTCGGCGCGCGCGAGCGCTGCGTCCTCGACCTGATGGACGGCCGCAGGACTCCCGACGTGATCGAGCGCGACTTCGCGTCGCTGTACGGCGGCGCGCTGCCGCCCGGGGAAGTGGCGGGGCTTCTCGAGCAGCTGCGGGTTCTGGGGTTCCTCGCGAACGGCGCCGCCGCCCACCCTGCGACTCCGCCCCCGGCGCCATCGGCCGCCCCGGTTCCCGATCCGCTGTCGAAGGCGGACTCGAAGCGCAACGTCAACCTGTTCTTCGACGTGTCTTCCGCCGTGATCGGCTGGCTCATCCATCCTTACTGTGCGTGGGGAGCCTCTGCGCTCTTCCTGCTCGGCGTGACCGCCGTCGTGTCGGGGTTCGGCCAGTACCTGAGGGAGCTGAGCGGCGTCTTCCAGCCGCCGCGCCTGCCGCTCCTCGTCATCGCCTCGGTGCTGCAGACGATCCTGTTCCTCAATCTGCCGCGCGAGCTCGTCGTCGCCACGGCGTTCCGCAAGTTCGGGGGGCGTCTCGACCGGTTCGGCGTCCGCTTCTACAAGCACCTGCTGCCGTACTTCCAGGCGGACGTCGGCGACTCGTTCTTCATGCTCCCCGAGAACCGGCGCTGGACCGTCCTGTGGACGGGGATCTTCTGCTCCGCGGCGATTGGTTCGGTCGCGATGCTCGGGTGGTGGATGGCGGAGCCGGGCACGTGGCTGCGCAAGTTCTGGCTGGTGCTGGTGCCGCCGTGCATCTTCGCCCTGATCTCGCGGCTCTGCCCGCTGCTCCCCTACGACGCGTCGCTGATGCTGGCCGTCAAGCTGGAGAAGCCGTTCCTGTGGGACCGGGTGCTGGCGGAGGCGGACGCATGGACCGGGTGGCGCCCGTCGCCCGAGCCGCTCACCGAGCGCGAGCGCTTCTGGTTCCGGTTCTACGGCGTGTCGATCCGCATCTTCGACATCCTGGCGCCGGTGGCGATCTTCACGTACCTCGGGTGGTGGCTGTCTTCGCGCTTCGCCGCGCCCGGGGCGTTGTTCGCAGTGTGCCTGTTACTATGGTGGTACCACGAATCGATCTGGAGAAAAGTGATGGAGATCGGGGCGGTGCGTTGGCTCGTTCGCGGGGGTGGAAAGTGGTGGATTCGCTGGCCGGTGCGCATGCTCGTGGTTGCCGGCATCATCGCCATCGGCTTCATTCCCTATAGCTACGAAATCGGCGGCAAGTGCCGCCTCGTCCCGGTGGCGCAGCACGGCGTGCGGGCGCAGATCGCCGACGAGATCGTCAAGGTCAACGTCCGCGAAGGCGACTGGGTGGAGGCGGGCTCGATCATCGCCTCGCTCGCTGCGCGCAACGAGAGCGCCAATGTCGCCTCCACGACCGCGGCGCTCGAGCGCGCCCGCGCCGACCTGTCGCTCCTGCGGGCCGGCTCCCGGCCCGAGGACATCCGCATGGCGAAGCAGGAGGTCGATCTGCGCGTGGTCCAGCTCGACTACCAGGAGCGGGAGCTGAAGCGCAAGAAGGACCTCATGGCCACCGCCGCCGCGGAGACCCAGGCGGAGATCGAGCGGGTGCAGTCGGCCCGCGACCAGTCGGAGCAGCTCCTGCTGACCGCGCGCGAGAACTTCGCCAAGCTGCAGCAGGGAGCGCGCAACGAGGAGATCCGCGCCGCCGAGGCGGAGGTGGCGCGGCTCGAGGCGGATCTCGACCACCACCGCAAGCTCCTCGAGCTGAAGGACGTCACCGCGCCCATCGCCGAGCGCGTCATCACCCTCGGCGTGCAGCAGCGGCTCGGGCAGTACGTGCAGCCGGGCGACCTGGTCGCGGTCCTGCAGGACACGTCGCATCTGCGCGTGGCGGTGCAGGCCGACCAGGCGGCCGCGGTGCAGATCAAGCCCGGGCAGACCGTCAAGCTGCGCCTCGAAGGACTCGACGGGCGGCTCCTGATGGGCAAGGTGCACGAGGTCTCGACCGGCGCGATGCCGGAGAGCGAGCTGGAGATCGAGCCGGTGCGCAGCGACCGGGAGAGCCACCTGACCGAGCTCTACAACCCCAAGGACGATCGCTTCGTGGACGTCGAAGTCGAGCTCGAGGACGGGCACGTCGAGCTTTTGCCGGGGATGACCGGCTACGCCCGGATCGTCATCTCCCCGGACGTGCTGTGGCGCGCCGTGGCCCGGCCGATCGTCCGCTTCTTCATGGTGGAAGTCTGGTCCTGGCTGCCCTGAGCCGGGCGGCGTTCTAGAACGAAGACCCTTCGTCGCCGCGCGCCTGGCGCAGGAGCGCCTGGGCCTCGGGCCAGGACGGGTCAATCTTCTCGGCCGCCTCGAAGACCCGCACCGCCTCGTCGCGGCGGGCGGAGGCCAGGTGGATGCGTCCGAGGCGCAGGGTCGAGTCCATGTCCTTCGGGTTGAGGGCGATCGCCTCTTCCAGGACCGGCCGCGCCTCGTCGTAGCGGCCGTGCTCGTAGAGCAGGCGCCCGAGACGCGCCGGTGGGATCTCGCTGCGCGGATCGAGGCGCTGCGCCGCCCGGTACTCGTCGATTGCTTCCTCGACGAGATCCCGTCCCCCGAACAGGTCCCCCAGGGCAACCCGGCTGCGGGAGTCGAGAGGCGTCAGCCGGTGCGCCGCCATCATCTGCTCCACCGCCTCCTCCTCCCGGCCGGCGAGGAGCAGCAACCCCCCGAGCTTGTAACGCGCCACCCGCAGCTGCGGGTTGAAGCGCAAGGCGGCGGCATAGGACTCCATCGCCTCCGGGTGGCGATCGAGGAGCTCGAGCACCGCCCCCTTGAGCAGGTGGGCGTTGCTGTCGGCGGCGTCGGCCGCCAGCGCCCCGTCCACGGCCGCAAGCGCCCGATCGAGCCGGCCGAGGTCGATCTCGGCGTAGCCGAGGACGAGCCACGCGGCGCCGTGGTCGGGCTTGAGCCGCACCGCCGCTTCGAGCGCGGCGCAGGCGCCGGCGAACTCCCCCTGACGCAGGAGCACCAGCCCGCGGATGAAATGCGCCGCCTCGAGCGCCGGGTTGTCGCGCAAAACCGCCCCGATCTCGGCCAGCGCGTGCGCGAAGCGCCCCTTGAGGAAGAGCTGGTGCGCCAGCGACAGCCGCGCCGCCTCCGGCCGGCTCATCTTCGGCAGGGCGGAGACGTTCCAGCCGCGGCGCGACGCCGACGCCCCGTTCCCGCGGCCGTTGTCCTGTCCCATGAGACGCCAAAGTTACGACCAAGCGGCTCGCAAGGGAAGACGCATCCTGCACCCCCGGCGAAACGACCCGGCCGGCGGCCCTGTCGGCCGGCCGGCGGAGCGGTGAAAAACGTCATGGACCTGACGGGACTTCGGTCACGCTGACGGGCCGATGAGCCGGCCGGACGGGCCGTCCGTGGCGTCGGTCACAATCCGATTGACACCCGCCGCCGCACCCCGTAGATTCCGGGTCCACCCGCACAACAACCCTGTCGCCTGCAAGGGGTTGCCGGTCCTCCGCGGACGCGTCGGAGGGAGAAGTTCCGGGCGGTCGGAGTGTCTTCGGGGGGATGACACGCGGATGACCACAAGGCGAATGCGACCGGCGGCCGACGGCCGTCCGCCGCGCCTCGAAGAGGTCGTCGTCTCCCTGCCGGGGACGTTCGATCCGGGACTGCCGATCGCGGCGGCGCGCGCCGGCGCCACGGGGCTGCTCGATCTCCAGGGGATCCGCGATCCGGAGACCGCGCGCGCGGCGCTCGACCGGCTCGTCTCCCTCGCGCGCGGCGGACGCATCGGCGCGGTGCTCTCCCCCGCCGACGACGCCGTCGTCGCGGCCGCCGCGTCGATCCTTCCGGACGACGCGACCTTCCTGCTGGCGCTCGACGACGATGCGCGCGCCGGCGACGCCGTGGCGCGGCTGCGCCGCGGGTCACGCCGCGTCGGCGCGATCGTCCATTCGATCGAAGACCTCGAACGCGCCGAAGCACTCGGCTTCGATCTGGCGGCGGCGCGCGGCCTGGAAGCCGGCGGCCGCGTCGGCGACGAGACGACGTTCGTCCTGCTGCAGCGCCTGTCGCGGAGAAGCCGCCTGCCGCTCTTCGCGTGGGGAGGCATCGGCTGGCACACCGCCGCGGCGTGCGCGGTCGGCGGCGCGTCCGGCATCGTGCTCGACTGGCAGCTCTCCCTGCTGCGCGAATCGCCGCTTCCGGCACCGATGCGCCGCCGCGTCGAGCGGATGGACGGCAGCGAAACGGCGACGGTGCGCGATCCGTCGGGCCGCCTGCTGCGCCTCTTCGCGCGCCCGGGCTTCACCGCGCGCGACGCAATCGAGCGCCTCGCCGATCGCCTGCGCGCCGCGGCCGCTTCGGACGGATCGTCAACGACCGGGGCAACGCCTGGCTCGTCCGCGAACGCGGCGGCATGGCGCGAAGGGCTGTCCGCGCTGCTGAACGCCCCGGTTCTCGAAGAGCGCCTCTGGCTCATGGGGCAGGACGCCTCGTTCGCCGCCTCGTTCCGGCGCGAAGGCGAGAGCGTCGGGCGGGTCCTGCCGGCGCTGCGGTCGCGCGTGGCGGCGGCGCTCGCGGGCGCGGCGGCGGCGCGCGCGCTCGACGCGGGCTCCCCGCTCGCCCGCTCGCACGGCACGACCTATCCGATCGTGCAGGGACCGATGACGCGCGTCAGCGACGTCCCCGCCTTCATCGACGCGGTGGAGCGCGGCGGCGCGCTGCCGGTGCTGGCGCTGGCGCTGATGCGCGAAGAGCCGGCGCGCCGGCTGCTGCGCGACACGCGCGCGCGGCTGAACGGGCGTCCGTTCGGCGTCGGCATCCTCGGCTTCGTGCCGCGCGAGCTGCGCGAAGAGCAGCTGCGCGCCATCCACGACGCGCCGCCGCCCTTCGCCATCATCGCGGGCGGCCGACCGGACCAGGCGGCGTCGCTCGAGGCGCGCGGCATCGCGACCTACCTGCACGTCCCTTCCCCCGGGATGCTGGAGACCTTCGTCCGCGACGGCGCGCGACGCTTCATCTTCGAGGGGAGCGAGTGCGGCGGGCACATCGGCCCGCGCACCAGCTTCATCCTCTGGGAGACGATGGTGCGCGTCCTGGTCGACGCCGCGCTGCCGCGCGCCGAGGCGGAGAAAGTCCACGTGCTCTTCGGTGGCGGCATCCACGACGCGCTCAGCGGCGCCATGGTCGCCGCGCTGAGCGAGCCGCTCGTCGAGCGCGGCATGAAGATCGGCGTGGACGTCGGCACCGCGTATCTCTTCACCGAGGAGGCGGTGGCGAGCGGCGCCATCGTCCCGGCGTTCCAGGACGTGGCGATGGAAGCCGACCGGACCATCCTCGTCGAGACCGGGCCGGGGCACGCCATCCGCTGCGCGCCGACCGAATTCTTCTCCGCCTTCGAGGCGGAGAAGGCGCGGCTGCGGCGCGAGGGAGTCCCCGGCGAGGAGATCCGCGAGCGGCTCGAAGCGATGAACATGGGGCGCCTGCGCATCGCCTCGAAGGGCATCGTCCGCACGACGACCGCGGCCGAGGCGGCCGACCCGTTCCGCGCGGTGGACGAGGGCGAGCAGCGGCGCGAAGGGATGTACATGCTGGGCCAGGTGGCGGCGCTGCACCGCGAGCGCACCACCATTCCCGAGCTGCACGAGCGCATCGGCCGCGGCTCGGCCGAGCTCCTCGCGGAGCTCGCGGCGCGGCCGCAGATCGTCTCCGCCGACGAGCGTCCGGCCGCGCCGCCGCCGCTCGACATCGCCCTCGTCGGCATCTCGTGCCTGCTTCCCGGCGGGGCGCACGACGCGGCGACGTTCTGGGAGAACATCGTCCGGGGGAAGGACGCCATCGGCGAGATCCCGCCGCACCGCTTCGACGCGTCGCTGTGGTTCGACGCCGACCGCAAGCGCCGCGACCACATCTACTCGAAGTGGGGCGGCTTCCTCGAGGACCTGCCGTTCGATCCGCTCAAGTACGGCATCCCGCCGACCGCGCTCCGTAGCATCGAGCCGCTGCAGCTGCTGGCGCTCGAGATGGTGGACCAGGCGCTGCGCGACGCCGGCTACGACCGGGTGAATCCGCACAAGGCGCGCACCTCGGTCATCCTCGGCGTCGGCGGCGGGGCGGCCGAGCTCGGAGGGCGCTACGCGTTCCGCTCGATGCTGCCGCGCTTCTTCCAGCGCCTGCCGGAGGAATTCCTCTCCGAGCTGCCCGAGTGGACCGAGGACAGCTTCCCGGGGATCCTCCTCAACGTCGTCGCGGGCCGCATCGCCAACCGCTTCGATCTCGGCGGCGTGAACTTCACGGTGGACGCCGCCTGCGCTTCGTCGCTCGCGGCGATCTATCTCGCCGCGCGCGAGCTCGCCACCGGCGCCTGCGACATGGCGATCGCCGGCGGCTGCGACACGGTGCAGAACCCGTTCGGCTATCTCTGCTTCTCCAAGACCGGGGCGCTGTCGCCCCGCGGCCGCTCGCGCACCTTCGACGCGTCGGCCGACGGCATCGCCATCAGCGAGGGACACGCGGCGGTGGTCCTGAAGCGGCGCGCCGACGCCGAGCGCGACGGCGACCGCATCTACGCCGTGCTGCGCGGCGCCGCCGGAGGCTCGGACGGCCGCGTCATGGGGCTCACCGCCCCCCACGAGGCGGGGCAGATCCGCACCCTCGAGCGCGCCTACGCGCAGGCCGGCTTCAGCCCGGCGACGGTCGGACTCTTCGAGGCGCACGGCACCGGCACCGTCGTCGGCGATCAGACCGAGTGCCGCGCCCTGTCGACGCTCCTCGACGCGGAGGGAGCGGCGCCGCAGTCGGTGGCCATCGGCAGCGTCAAGTCGATGATCGGTCACACCAAGTGCACCGCCGGCGTGGCCGGCCTCATCAAGACGGCGCTGGCGCTGCACCACCGCCTGCTGCCTCCGACGCTGCATGTCGAGACCCCGAATCCGAAAGCCGGCTTCCCCGGCGGGCCGCTGTACGTCTCGAGCGTGCTGCGGCCGTGGCTGCGCGCGACGAATCCGCGGCGCGCCGGCGTGTCGGCGTTCGGATTCGGCGGCAGCAACTTCCATGCCGTGCTCGAGGAGTACGACGGCGACGCCCGCGGAGCCTGTGCGCGCGACGCGACACGGCGTGGCCGTCCGGCCGAGCTGTTCCTCCTCGCCGCCGCGACCCCGGCGGAGCTCGCCGCCCGGGCGCGCGCACTGCAGCGCGACGCGGCCAGGCCCGCGCCGGATGGCCGTGTCCGAACGATCGCCGACATCGCCTGCGCCCAGCACGCCCGCGACCCGCGACCGTCCGGTGTCGTGCGCGCCGCCGTCGTGGCGGCCGATCTCGACAGCCTCGCCGCACGCCTCGAACGGCTCGCCGCGGTGTTGGAAGCGACCGCGGCCCGCAGCGCCGGGGCCAACCCGGGCCTCGGAGGTTCCATCGTCGGAGACCTGCGCGCCCACGGGATCTTCCTGGGCGCCGCCGCATCCGGTCCAGCCCCGCTCGCCTGCCTGCTCGCGGGGCCAGGCACGATCGTTCCTGACCCGTTCCGCGATCTCGCCCTCGAGTTCACCGAAGTGGCGGAGGCCTTCGAAGCGGCCGCCGCAGGCGTGGCTTCCCTGCCCGCCGCGGAATTCCTGAAGGTCCTCTTCCCTCCGCCCTGGCTCGACGCGGAAGCGACGCGCCTCGGCACCGAGCGCCTGCGGTCGCCCGAAGTCGCAGCGGCCGCAGCCGGCGCGGCCGGCGTGGCGTTGACGGAGCTCCTGTCGGCGTTCGGCCTTGCCCCGGCCGCCGTCGAGTCCGAGCCGACGTCCGCGGTGCTCGTCGCCCTTCACGACCGCGGCGTGCGACTCTTCGTCGATGCCTCGCCTCGCGGCACGCTCCTGCGCGGCGCCGCCACGGCCCTGGGCGATCGCCCGCACACGATCGTGTCGCTCCAGGACGGAGCCGCCGGGGGATGGACTTCGTTCCTCGCGGCGCTCGCCGGTGTCTGGGCGGCCGGCGCTCCGCTCGACCCGGAACGGCTCTATGTCGGAGAAGCCCGCGCCGTCGACCCGAATCCGCGCCGGGCGCCGTTGCCGGCCCGCTCGTCGCACCTCTTCATGCTCAACGGCACGAGCCTTCGTCCCGCGAGCCAGCCGCAGGTGGTCGAGGCGCCGCGCTTCTCGCTGTCCACCGGGGACCAGGCGGCGCCGGCGGAAGCGCCCGCACCCGCTGCGGAATCACCGGCGGCTTCGAGATCCGCGGCGCCGATCGCGCCGAATGCGGGCGCCGCGGCCGTCCCCTCGACGCCCTACGCGCAGTTCCAGGCGACGATGCGCCTCTTCCTCGAGACGCAGGAGCGCGTCATGCGCTCCTTCCTCGACGATGCGGGGACGCCGGGAATTCCCGTGGCCGAAGAGATTCAGCACGCCGCACCCGCGCCGACCGTCGCCATGGTGGCAGCGCCCATCATCGCGACCGCGACCACCGTTCCCGCCGCGCCGGCGCCGACCGTGGCGGCAATGCCGGCGCCGGCGCCGGAGGTCTCGTATCTGCGGGAGGAGCTCCTGCGCATCGTCAGCGAGCGGACCGGCTATCCGACCGAGATGCTGACCGACGACGCGAACCTCGAGGCCGACCTGGGCATCGACTCGATCAAGAGAGTCGAGATCATCGCTGCGTTCCGCCGGACGGTGCTGCCGTCGATGACCGAGCCGCCGCCCGACTACATGGAGCGCATGACCGCGGCCCGGACGCTGCGCGCCATCCTGGCCGCCACTGAAGCGTTCCTTCCGCGCGCCGCAGCGGCGGCATCGCCTGCCGCGCCCTCCCAGGCGGCCGGACCGGATCTCGCCGAGATGGCCCGGCTGCTGCGCGAGATCATCGCCGAGCGGACCGGCTATCCCGTCGAGATGCTGGCGGACGAGGCCAACCTCGAGGCGGATCTCGGCATCGATTCCATCAAGCGCGTGGAGATCATCGCCGCGTTCCGGCGGGCCATCCTGCCGGACCTCAAGGAGCTGCCGGCGGAATACATGGAACGCATGGCCGCCGCCCGCACCGCAGCGACGATCGTCCGCGAGATGGCGGGCCTCGTCGGCGGAGGCGCGACGACGGCCACCGCGCCTCTCTCTGCGACTGCGACCACGATTCCCGGAGACGAGGACTGTCCCCGGATGGTGCCGCGGCCTGTCGACCTGGCGCCGGTCTCCGGGGAGCGGGCGCAGTTCCGTCCCGGGTGCGTGCTGCTGACCGACGATGGCGGCGGGTTGGCTGCGGCCGTCGCCCGGCGTCTCGTCGCCACCGATCGCCCGGTCGCCCTGTTGTCCGAGGCCGACTTGCGCGACGCGGAGAGCGTCCGCGCCGCGGTGGCGAAGGCGCGCGGCCACGCCGCCGGGATCGCAGCCCTCCTGCACCTCGCTCCCCTTGCCGACGCGCCGGTCTTTCCCGGCATCGACGCACCGACCTGGGCGAAGCGCCAGGACATCGAGCTGCGCGGCCTGCTCTTCCTGCTGCAGGCGCTGCAGTCGGAGCTGAAGGACGCCGCGGCAGCGCCGATTCGCGTGCTCGCGGCGAGCCGCGGCGGCGGCGATTTCTCCGACAGGGCCGGCGCGGACGAGGCGGGACAGCCCTGGCGCGGCGGAGTACCCGGCATGCTCAAGGTGGCGGCCCGGGAATTCGAGCACGGCTGGTTCCGCGCCGTCGATTTCGATGTCACACCGGATGCAGACCTCCTGCTCGGCGAGCTTGCGACGCCGGGTCCGGTCGAAGTCGGTGTCCGGGGCGACAGACGCCTGGGGCTCGAAGCCGCGGCGGCGCCGCTCCCGTCGATCGACCACGGCGACGAACACGCTGCGGCACCGCTCGGCTCGAAGGACGTGGTGCTCGTGACCGGAGGCGCGCGCGGCATCACCGCCGAGGTCGCGATCGAGATCGCGGCGCGCAGCGGCGCGACGATGGTCCTGCTGGGCCGCACGCCCCCGCCGCCCACAGACGAGCCCGAAGCGACGGTGGCGCACGCCACCCCGGGCGAGCTGCGCAAGGGCCTGCTCGAGGCGGCACGGCGGCTCGGCGCCACGGTCACGCCGAAGGAGATCGAAGCCCGGATGCGCCGCATCCTGGCCGACCGGGAGATCCGCGTCACCCTCGCCGCGATCGGGCGCGCGGGCGCCCGGGCGGAGTACGTGCCCTGCGACGTGCGCGACCCCGCCGATCTCGAGCGCGTGGTCCGCAACGTCCTCGGGCAGCACGGACACATCGACGGCGTCGTGCACGGAGCCGGCGTCATCGAGGACCGCTTCATCGCCGACAAGAGCGCCGAGTCGTTCGACCGCGTGGTCGGGACGAAGACCTCGCCGCTCCTGACGCTGATGCGTCTCGTCGATCCGCGCTCGCTGAAGCTCCTGCTGCTCTTCTCCTCGACGTCCGGGTTCTTCGGCAACCCGGGACAGGTGGACTACGCCGCCGCCAACGAAATCCTCAACCGCATCGCCCGGCGGCTGAACGGACGCGGCCCCTTGCGCGTCGTGGCGCTGAACTGGGGACCGTGGTCGGGGGCCGGCATGGTGACACCCGAGGTCGCGAAGCAGTTCCGCGAGCGGGGCGTCGGCATGGTCACGGTGGCCGCCGGGCGCGCCGCCGCATGGCGGGAGATCGCGCGCCCGGACGGACCGGTGCGGGTGCTCCTCGGTCCGGGCGCCTGGAACAAGCCTGCTCCGGAGGTGGCGCGAATCGCGGCGGCGCAAGACGTGGCGTCCTCTCCGGCGACGCCCTTGCTCGAGCGGCAGACGGTGCGGCGCTCGGGCGACGGGGGGCTCGAAGCGCGGGTGGTGCTCGACCCGGCGCGGCACCCGTACCTCGACCACCACCGGATCGACGGCAAGCCGGTGCTGCCGCTGGCGGTGGCGATGGAGCTGATGACCGAGACCGCGGCGGCCGCGGCGCCTTCCGGCTGGCACGTGACCCACGTCCACGACGTGCGCATGTTCTCGGGGGTGCTTCTCGAGAACGGGGCGCGGGAGATTGCCGTCACCGCGGCGCGCGAGAACGGCCACGGCGCCGAGGGAACCTGGCGCGTCCGCATCGCCGACCCGAAGACGCCCGGCCGCAAGCTGTACGAGGCGCTGGTGCGCCTCTCCGAAGCGGCGCCTGCCCCGCCGGCGGCGCCGTCGCTCCCCGCGATCGACGCGGCGTGCGAAGTCAGCGTGGCCGAGGCCTACGATCGCTGGACCTTCCACGGCCCGGCCCTTCAAGTGATCGAAGCGCTGCGGCGCGTGGACCTGCGTGGCATCGACGCCGTCGTGCGCTCCTCCTCGCCACAGACGATCGCCGGCGCGTCGTCGGCCGGCTGGCTCATCGACGCCGCCATGCTCGACGCGGGGCCGCAGATCGCCACCATCTGGTCGCGCTACCACCAGGACGTCACCGTCCTGCCGAATCGCATTGCCTGCTACCACCGCTACGGTCCGCTCGCCGGGCCGCCGGCGGAGGTCCTGTTCCGCGTCTCGACCGGCCTCGACGGGCAGACCTACAAGGGCGACGTCTGGTACCTGCGCGACGGCCGCGTTCTCGGGCGCATCGAAGGCCTCGAAGGCTCGGGCACGCTCGAGCTGAACCGCATCACCCTCAAGCCGCCGCGATGAGCCGCATCGGGATCGAAGTGAGCGCGGAAGACGAGCGTCTCCGGAAAGGCGAGGACATCGCCGTCGTCGGGATGGCGTGTCTCCTTCCCGGGGCAGACACGCCCGGCCGCTTCTGGGAGAACATCGTCCGCAAGCACGACGCCATCAGCGACGCACCGCCCGACTGGCAGCCGGAGCTGTTCTACGGCCCGGAAGGGCCGAAGCACGATCGCTCGTACACGAAGCGGGGCGGCTTCCTCGGCGACCTCTGTCGCTTCAACCCGCTGAAGTACGGCGTCGTCCCGTCGAGCCTCGAAGGGGCCGAGCCGGATCACTTCATCGCCCTGCGCTGCGCCTTCGAGGCGTTCGCCGACGCCGGCTACCCTCGAGTGAACGTGAACCGGGAGCGGACCGGCGTCATCTTCGGGCGCGGCATCTTCGTCAACCGCGGCTGGGTGACGCTGTTCCAGAAGCTCTTCGCCGTGGACCAGGTCATCCGCGTGCTGCAGCTGATCGAGCCGCGCCGCAGCGCCTCGGACCTCGAGCTCATCCGCGCCGAGCTGAAGAAAAACCTGCCGCCGGCGAACGCCGAGACCTTCCCCGGCCTCGTGCACAACAACCTCGTCGGCCGCATCGCCAACCGGCTCGACCTCATGGGGCCGACCTACACGCTCGACGCCGCCTGCTCGTCGACGCTGCTCGCGGTCGAGCACGCCGTGCGCGAGCTGCGCTCGGGGCGCGCCGACGCCATGCTCGTCGGCGGATCGCAGGTGTCGATCCCCGGGCCCATCCACATCATGTTCTGCCACCTCGAGGCGCTGAGCGTCGCGGGAAAGATCGCGCCGTTCTCGGCGGAGGCGGCCGGCACCGTGCTCGGGCAGGGCTGCGGAGCGCTCCTCCTGAAGCGCCGCTCCGACGCCGAGCGCGACGGCAACCGCACCTACGCGCGCATCAAGGCGGTCGGGTCTTCCTCCGACGGCAAGGGTGCCGGCCTGCTGGCGCCGCGCACCGAGGGGCAGCAGCTCGCCATCCGCCGCGCCTACGAGGACTCGGGGATCGACCCGCGCACCATCGGCCTCATCGAGGCGCACGGCACCGGCATTCCGCTGGGCGACGCCACCGAGATCGCCTCGCTGCGCGCCACGTTCGGCCCCCGCGCCGGCGCCGATGCAACCATCGGGCTCGGGAGCGTCAAGTCGATGGTGGGGCACCTCGTCCCGGCTTCAGGTGTCGCCTCGCTCATCAAGACCATCCTGGCGCTCTATCACCGCACGCTGCCGCCGACGCTGCATGCCGAGCGCGCGCAGCCGGGGCTCGGGCTCGAGACGACACCGTTCTTCCTGGTCAACGAGACACGGCCGTGGATCCACGGCGACCGGGCCACGCCGCGGCGTGCCGGGATCGACGCGTTCGGCTTCGGCGGCATCAACGCGCACGCCATCCTCGAGGAGCACGACACGGTCGAGGAGACGGCGCTGCCGCGCGCCGAGCTGAGCTGGCCCGCGGAGCTGGTGCTTTTGACCGCCACGGACCGTGCCGGCCTTCTCACGCGCATCGCCGCGCTGCGCGCTTTCCTCGATCGGGGGGCCGAGCGCGCCGGGGTGACGCTGCTCGAGGTCGCGGCGGCCGCGGCGCGCGAGCGCGGCGGCGACGCGACGCTGGCGATCGTTGCGAAGGATCCCGGGGACCTGGCGCGCAAGCTCGAGCACGCGGCGCGCCTGCTCTCCGAGCCGGGACGCGATCGGATCCAGGATCGGCAGGGTCTCTACTTCTACGCGCGGCCGATGGGGCGCGAGGGACGTGTCGCCTTCGTCATCCCGGGCGAGGGATCGCAGTACGTCCACATGCTCGAGGAGCTCTGCCGCCACTTCCCGGAGGTGCGCCGACACTTCGACCTGACCGAAGCCGCCTTCCTCGAGATGGGAGAAGGGCGGTCGCTCGGGCGGCTCCTGTTCCCGCAGCCGGGAGGCGACGCGGCCGCCGAAGCCGAGCTGTTCCGCATGGACATGGCGGTCGCGGCGGTGACGGCGGCGGCGCGGGCGTTCCTCGATCTGCTCGCGCGCTTCCAGGTGAAGGCGGACGCCGTCGTCGGGCATTCCAGCGGCGAGTTCGCGGCGCTGTGGGCGGCCGGATCGTTCCGGCCCGAAAACGACGCCGAGCTGGTCCGCGCCATCGTCTCCGGGACCCAGTCCACCGCGCGGGTCGCGGCCTCGGACCTGGTGCCGCAGGCGGTCCTGACCGCCATCGGCGGCGCGGATCCCGACGCGGTCGCAGAGACGGTGCGGCGCTCGGTAGGCCGGCTGGTCATCGCGCTCGACAACTGCCCGCACCAGGTGGTCCTCGCCGGGGACGAAGCCTCGACCGCCCGCGCCCTCGAGGAGCTGCGCGGCCGTGGCGGGCTCTGCCAGCGCATTCCGTGGGACCGCCCGTACCACACCGAGACCGTGGCGCCGATCTGCCGCTTCGTGGCGGAGTACTTCGACGCCTTCCGGCTGCATCGACCTGCCATCGAGTGGTGGTCCTGCGCCACGGCGGCCCGCTTCCCGGACGACCCGGAGGCCATCCGCGAGCTGTGCGTGCGGTCGTGGCGCACGCCGGTGCGCTTCCGTGAGACCGTCGAGGCGATGCACGCCGCGGGTGTGCGCGTCTTCGTCGAGGTCGGCCCGCGCGGCAACCTCTCGGCGTTCATCGACGACACGCTGACCGGGCGGCCCCACGCCGCCGTACCGATGGACCTGCACCGCCGCGGCGGCCTGGAGCAGCTCTGCCACGCGCTCGGCATGCTCGCGGCGCACGGACTGCCGGTCGCGGTGGAGGAATTGTTCGCGCGCCGCCGGCCGCGCCCCATCGACGTGGCGGCGGCTCCGCCTGTCATCGTGCGCGATCCGATCCTGCGGCTCGACCTGCCGTTGTTCGAAGTCGGCGCGGCGACCCGCGCCCTCTGGGAGCAGCATCGCCCGCCCGTGCTGCGGCCGGTCCCTCCCCCGCCGCCGGGAGACGAGGCAGAGCCAACTCCAGCCGCGGGAGATCCTGCTCCAGTGTCCGCCGCGACCGGCGACCTGACCGCGGGATCCGCCGCAACGGCTGCGGTCCCGCCGACAGGGCCATGGGCCGACATTCCCGATGCACGCGCGGCCGCGGTGGCCGATTTCCAGCGCACCATGCAGCAGTTCCTCCGGCTCCAGGAGGAAATGTTCCCGGCGGCCGATCAGCAGCCGTACGAGCCCGCGCCGCCGTCCCGAGAGGCGGCGCGCCCCACAGCCTCAATCAGCCCTGCGCTCCGTGCGGCGCCGGCGACCGCGGTCACGCCGGCAGAGATCATCATCGCGGCGCCCGCACCGGCGCCTGCGGCCATGGCCCGTCCGATCCTGGCGGCCGTCCCGCCGGCCGCGGAACCCGTCGCGCGGGCGCGCCGCTCTCGGTTCCTCGAAACCGTCCTCGAGCACCAGCCGGGCTGGCGCCTGACGGCGGAGTGCGAGCTCGACGCGGCGCGCCATCCGTTCCTGCTCGATCACACCTTCTTCGGCCGAGGCATCTCGGAGGCCGACCCGACGCTGACGCCGCTGCCGATCGTGCCGCTGGCGCTGACGCTCGAGCTGCTGGCCGAGGCGGCGGCGATGCTCGACCCGGAGAACCGGGTCATCGCCCTCGGCGACATGCGCGTGTCGCGCTGGCTGGCGCTCGACACGCCGACCCGGCGCGTGCGCGTCGAGGCGGCACTCGAGAGCCCCGGACGGATTCGCGCCACGGCTTATGAAGGCGACACCGAAGGAATGAAGGCGGAGATCGCGTCGGCGCTCATCGAGACCGCCCCGGCTTTCCCGGCCCTTGGTCCGGCGCGCCTCGCGGAGCGGTCCGGCGCGCCGCCGCCCTGGACGCCCGAGGAGATCTACAGCCGGGTGCTGTACCACGGGCCGACGTACCGCGGCATCGACCGTGTCGAGTCGTGGGATCGCCGCTTCGTCCGCGCCGCCGTCAGCGAGCCGCGGCCGGCGCACCTCGGCGGCGCGGCGGGCGATCTCGTCCTGCCGGTGCAGCTCATCGACGTCGCCTCGCAGATCCCGGGGCTCGCCAACGGCAACACCGCGTCGGAAGGACCGACCTGCGCCCTCGCCTTCCCGAACCACATCGACCGGCTGGAGTTCGTCGCCGACCGGCCGTCGTCGGGCATGACGGCGGTGGCAACGGTGGACGAGCAGGACGGGAAGATGACCTCCGACACGGAGATCCGCGACGCCGACGGGCGTGTGCTCCTGCGCTATCTCGGCAAGGTCGAGGAAGTGGTGCGCTTTCCCGCCGGGCCGTACCGCTACTCCTTCGACCACGACGGCCTGTTCTGCAGCGCCGACCTCACGCCGCTCTTCGCGGACGCCGGCACCGAGGGAATCGCGGTGCGGCTGGCGCATCCCGAAGGGGCGGGGCTCCTGGTGCACCGCTTCTGGTCGAAGGTGGCGGCGGGAATCGTGCTGGGGCGCGACGAGCGCGGGCGCTTCGAGAAACTGACGCTGCCGCCGATGAGCCTCGCCGGGTGGCTCCTCGCCCGCATGGCGGCGAAGGACGCCGTGCGCGCGCTCGCCGGCCGCGACCTGAAGATGGCGGACGTCGCCATCGTCTCCGCACCGAACGGCGCGCCGCGCGCCGACATCGTCTCGCGCGCCGCGAGCACGACGCACCCCGTCGAAACGCCGCACGTCGGGCTGGCGCACAAGGGCTTCGTGGCGGTTGCCGCCGCCGCGGCCGCCGGAGTTTGCGACGGCATCGGCATCGACGTTGAGCCCATCGGCCCGCTCGACCCGGCGCTCGCCGCCGACGCGTTCACGCCCGAGGATCGGGCGCTGCTCGCCGTCGACGCGGCCGGCTCGGCTGCCGAGACCGGCGAAGTCGCTGCCTGGGCGGCGAAAGAAGCGATCGGCAAGGCGCTGGGGCACGGACTGCCGGGCGGGCCCCGCGACCTCGTCCTCGTCGGCCGCGACGCCGCCTCCGGAACGTTCGCCTGCCGCACCGCCGGGCGTCTCCTCCGCGAGGCGCCGGAGACCGCCGGCCGCACCTTCGAAGCCATCGTCCGCACGCACGATCGTCATGTCATCGCCCTCAGCCGGATCCCGCGCGGATCCCGAACGGAGAACAAGACCGCATGAGTCAGAAGACCCTTTCCGACCACGAGCAGGAGACCATCGCCCTGCTCCAGGAGATCACCCGCGACTGGAACACCGGGCTGGCGGGCGGGATCGCCTCCTCCACGGCGCTCGTCTCCGACCTCGGCTTCGAGTCGCTCGACGTGGTGCACCTGGTGACCGCCATCGAGCAGCGCTTCGGGCGGCGCGACCTGCCGTTCGAGGACCTGCTGATGACCGAGGGGCGCTACGTGGACGACCTGACGGTCGGCGACATCGCCCGGTTCCTGCACCGGCACCTCAACGCATGAAGACGGTCCTGTTCGGGCTCGACGGCGCCACCTTCACCGTTCTCGATCCGCTCATGCGGGACGGGGTGATGCCGAACCTCGCCGCGTTCTGCCGGCGCGGCGTGCGGGCGCCTCTCGCCTCGACGCCGCATCCGCTGACGCCGATGGCCTGGACGAGCATGGCCACGGGACGCGGCATGGGGCACCACGGCTACGCCGATTTCGTCCGCTTCGAGATGACGGCCAAGGGGCCGATCCTGCGCTTCAACACCTCGCAGGACATCCACGCGGAGCCGATCTGGCGCTATGCGTCGCGCAGCGGAAGGCGCGTCACCGTCCTGAACTACATCGGCACCGCCCCGCCGCACGAAGTCTGCGGCCACACCATGCCGGGGTTCGTGCCGGGCCGGCACCTGCGGCGCTCGAGCCATCCGCCCGACCTGTTCGACCGGCTGCAGGGCGCCGAGGGCTTCGACGTCAACGTGCTCGGGCTCGACCTCGACATCGAGCGGCAGGCGCTGCAGGAGATGGAGCCTTCGATGTGGCTCGACTGGATCGACCTGCACCTGTCGCGCGAGCGCGCCTGGTTCGGCACGCTGATGCACCTGATGACGCACGAGCCGAGCGACCTGACGATGATCGTCTTCGACGGCGTGGACAAGGTGCAACACCTGGCCTACCGCTTCCTCGACCCGTCGATCGCACCCCGGCGCCCCGACGGCTGGGAAACGCGGGTGACGGAGCGACTCCGCGACTACTTCCGGCAAGTCGATCGCTTCCTGGGCCTCGTGATGGAGAAGGTCGGCGAATCCGGGCGCATCTTCATCGCGTCCGACCACGGCTTCCAGACGACGACCGAGGTCTTCTACGTCAACACCTGGCTGGCGCAGAACGGGTTCCTGCGCTGGCGCGCCGAGATGGACCGCGACGACGGTGCCGCCATCGTGGCGCGCCGCCTGACGCGGCATCTCGACAAGTACGACTGGCCGAACACGCGCGCCTTCGCGCTCTCCCCCTCGTCGAACGGCATCTTTCTCAACGTGCCGGCGTCGGAGTACGCGGCGTTCCGCGCCAGGCTGATCGAGGGACTGATGTCCATCAAGGCCGCCGACGGCGGCCGGGTCATCGCCGAGATCAAGAAGCGCGAGGAATGGTTCGCCGGCCCGTACCAGGATCGCGCCCCCGATCTCACCCTGACCTTGCGCGACCGCGGCTTCATCTCCGTCCTCGAGGGGAAAGAGGTCGTCGTGCCGCGCCGCCAGCCGGCGGGCACGCACCATCCCGACGGCGTGCTGATGGGGATCGGTCCCGGGCTCAAGGCGGGGGCGCAGGAGGAACGGCGCGGCATCATGGACGTCGCCTCGCTCCTGGCGCACAGCCTCGGGCTGGAGATCCCGGCCGACTACGAGGGGGCCTTCCCCGAGACGTTCTACGAGGCGGCGGCGCTTCTCGCCGACCCGCCGCGCCGCGAGGGAGCGGTGGCGGCGGTCCCGGCGGCCGCGGGCGCGCCGGCGGCGGGGGCGGGAATGGACGAAGAGGACGACGCGGTCATCTACGACCGGCTGAAGAGCCTCGGGTACATCGAGTGACGGAGCGCGCGGGCGGCGGCATGCGGACGATCCACAACGGCACGGTGAAGCTGAACGTGCGCGAGGCGGGCGACGCGCGCGGCACGCCCACGCTCTTCATCCACGGCCTCAACACCAACCTCGCTTTCTGGCACGAGGACCTGCTCACCCGCCTCGCGGGCGGACGGCGGCTGCTGCTCTTCGACCAGCGCGGCCATGGCTACAGCGACCTGGCGCCGTCGGGATACACCAGCGCTTCGCTCGCGTCCGATGCCTTGGCGGTCCTCGACGCGCATGGGGTCGAGACGGCCGACGTCGTGGCGCACAGCTTCGGGACGACCGTGGCGCTGCAGTTGGCGCGCCTCGAGCCGCGGCGCGTCCGCAGCCTCGTGCTGCTCGACGGCCGGACGCGGCTGTTCCAGGCCGACCTCAAGCTCGGCGAGTGGGTCCAGTTCGAGAAGTGGCGCCGGCATTTCACCGCCGCCGGCATCGATCTGAGCCCCGACCTCGATCTCGACTTCACCCTGCCGCTGCGGCTGCACGGCTGCGACCTGTCCAAGGTCATCCCGGGGCTGCGGGAGGACGGCTTCTTCGTCCCATCCACGGGCACACGCGCCGCCGAGAAATACCGGCGGCTCCTGACCGAGACGACCGCGCCGGACGATTTCAGAAACCTCGCCGGGCTCGACCACGCTGCGCTCCAGTCGGTGCGGCAGCCGGCGCTCCTGGTCTACGGCAGCCAGTCGCCGTTCCTGCCGACACGCGATGGCCTGGCGCGCGTCCTTCCCGACTGCCGGTCCGAGGTCATCGACGGCGGCGGACACAACTTCCCGTTCCTGCGGCCCCAGGAGACGGCCGCCGTCATCCGGACCTTCTGGAGCGCAGGCATCGCGACGCGCGAGGTGACCCTGTGAGCGGCGTGACCGATCGCTACGACCAGGTGATGTACACGCCGCAGTACCGGGCCTTCTTCGAGGACTCGGACTTCGCCAACTTCGGCTACTGGGAGCCGGGCACGAAGAACGCGAAGGAGGCGAGCGAGAACCTGATGGAGCGCCTCCTCGCCTTCCTGCCGGAAAAGAAAGGGACGATCCTCGACGTCGCCTGCGGCAAGGGTGCGACGACGCGTCATCTCTGTCGCTCTTACCCGCCCGAGACAGTCACCGCCGTCAACCTGTCGGAGAAGCAGCTCGAGACCGCCCGCGCCAACGCTCCCGGTGCGACCTTCGCCCGCATGGACGCGGTCGACCTGCGGTTCCCGGATTCGAGCTTCGACGCCGTGGTCTGCGTTGAGGCGGCCTTCCACTTCGACACGCGCGAGCGCTTCCTGCGCGAGGCGCTGCGCATCCTGAAGCCGGGCGGGCGCGTCGTCCTGTCCGACGTGCTGATGACCCTCGACGCGGAGCGCCGCCGCGAGCACCGGCACGAGGCCAACTACCTCGCCGACCCATCGGCGTACGAGACCCTGCTGCGCCGCGTCGGCTTCGCCTCGTTCACTGTGCAGGACGTGACCGAGGAGTCGTGGCGCGGCTTCTTCCGTTACATCACCGCCTTCTGGCACGAGCGCTTCCTGCGCGAGGAGATCGACCGTCGGACGCTCGAGCGCTGCCTCGAGACGAACTACGCCCGCGTCGGCGACCTGACCTACTACCTGCTGGTCACCGCGCAGAAGGCGGACAAGACGTGACAACCGGTTGGAAGGAAGCCGAGGAATGATGCCGGCCAGGGCCGTCCCTCGCGCACCCCTGGCGCGCGGTCTCAGCGCGGGGCACTTCCGCCGCGTCGCCGAGCGCGGCTTCGGGGACGGCTCGAACTCCTACCCGTACTCGTGCGCGTATTACGACGGTCACGTCTACATCGGCACCAACCGCGACGCGCTCACCCTCATCCTGATGCGTGCCGCCTTCGAGATGAAGTGGGCGCATCCTCCCGTGCCGGTCCCGAAGAGCTACAGCGACCTCGACATCCGCGGCCAGATCTGGCGGCACAAGCCGGGCGTGCCCGGATGGGAGCGCGTGTACCGCTCGCCGATGGTGCAGGGCTACCAGGGCAACATGGCGCCGCTCGCCTACGGCTTCCGCTGCATGGTGGTGTTCCAGGGGAAGAGCGACGACCGGCCGGCGCTTTACACCATTCCAGCGGTCGGGCGGAACGCGCCCTCGGCGGTGATGCTGCGCTCGGGGAACGGCACCGACTTCGAGGTGCTGCGTCCACCCGAGGTGCCGGGAGAGCGCGAGAACTTCGGCTCGTTCCGCGCGCTGGCCGCCTTCAAGGGGCGCATCTGGGCCGCGCCGGCTTCGGCGAAAGCCGACCCGTCCGTGCTGAAGACCGAGCTGAACCTGGCGCAGGGGTCGGATGTGCGCTGCAGCGACGACCCGAAGAGCGGCCGCTGGAGCATCAGCAGCCCGCCGGGCTTCGGCGACCCGGGGAACCTGTCGATCATCGACATGGTGCCGGCCGGCAACCACCTCTACGCCGGCACGCTGAACGTGCGCGAAGGGTTCCAGCTGTGGCGCACCGACGGCGAAGGGCCGCCGCCGCACCGCTGGGAGAAGGTGCTCGACCACGGCGCCGACCGCGGCCCCGAGAACGAAGGGGTTCCGTGCATGGCGGAGTTCAACGGGGAGCTCTACATCGCCACGTCGATCCAGAACGGCGGGCACGACCGCGTGCACAACATCGGGCCCGCCTCGGGCGAGGTCATCCGGGTGCGCGAGGACAAGACCTGGGATCTCGTCGTCGGCCATCCGCGCTTCACGCGCCAGGGCTTCAAGGTGCCGACGAGCGGCCTCGGCCCCGGGTTCGAGAACCGCCTCGCCGGGTACCTGTGGCGCATGGTGTCGCACGACGGGAACCTGTACGTCGGCACCTTCGACCTGTCGTCGCTCCTGCCCTACACCGACTGGACCGACTGGCCCGAGGCGACGCGGCGCGCCTTCGACCCGCTCACCTTCGACCAGTTCATGACCTGCCTCGGCGGCTGCGAGCTGTGGCGCACCGCCGACGGGGACCACTGGGTGCCGGTCACTCGCAACGGCTTCCAGAACCCGTACAACTTCGGCGTGCGCGCGCTGCTCTCCACGCCGTCGGGCCTGTTCGTCGGCATGGCGAATCCGTTCGGCCCCAGGGTCGCGGTGCAGGGGGTGCATGGCTGGCGCTTCGAGGACAACCCGCGCGGCGGGCTGGAGATCTTCCACGGCGCGCTCGATCACCGGGTCGAGGACAACACCGAGGCCACGGTGCCGCCGCGCTGGCGCACCGAGGAAGCGCGCCTGGCGTCCGGCGAGGGATCCGCCGCGGCCGGCGATGCCGCCTCGCCCGGGGCGCTGCTCGAAGAGGCGGTCGGCGCGGCGCCGTCGGAGGAAGCGCTGCGCGATTCGCTCGGCCGGTCGAGCGCCGCGCACACCTTGTTCCCGGGCGGTCGCCCGCTCGATCCGATGCTCGGCCTCGAGATGGCCGCGCTCGGCACGCCCGAGACCGTCGAAGAGGAGGTCGATCTCTATTTCAGCCTCGGCGAGCTGCGCAACGTCGGCTACTGGCGCGCCGAGCAGATGACCCCCGCCGAAGCCTGTCGCTCGCTCGTGGACGAGGTCCTGGCGCCCCTGCGCGCGGTCGCGACGGCGCGCGACATCCTGGTGATCGGCGCAGGCGGCGCGGTCATCGCATCCGAGTGCCTGCGGCTTCCCGCCTGCGGCCAGGTCACCGTCGCGGCCTTCGACCGCCGCGCCGCGAAGCGGATTCGCGCGCGCGAGCCGCGCGCCAGGGTGCTGCGCGTCAAGGAGAAGAGACCGGACTTCGGCCACGAGCGCTTCGACGCCGTCGTCTGGATCGAAGGGCCGGGTCGCCGCGATCGCGCCCGCGGCCTCGCCGCCGCCCGCGCCGCGCTCCGTCCCGGCGGACGCCTGCTCGCAGCCGAGCTCGTCGGACGGGCGACCGGTCCCGACGGCGCGTCCATCCCGCTCAACGGGGACGCCACCGCCGCCGGGCGCTACGCGGCCGACCTGATCCGCGCCGGCTTCGTCGAACCTTCGGTCGTGGACGTCACGCGGGTGACCTGGTGGCGCTTCTTCCAGCACAGCCGCGAGCACTTCAAGACCAAGTGGCTCCTGCAGGAGATCGACCCGGATCGGCAGGCGGAGGTGCTCGGGGCGCTCCCCGGCGGGCGCGCCGCGGTCGAGGCGTACCTCCTGGTCTCGGCGGCCACATGAGGGCCACCTACGAGCCGTTCAGCAACGAGCCGATCTACGTCGAGGCGAACCGCGGCTTCGTCGAGCGGCAGGACCTCTCGTCGGTGCGGCGCTTCCTCGATCTCGCCTGCGGCACCGGCACGGTGAGCGCGCTGCTGCTCTCGGCTTCTCCCGACGCGCACCTGAACGGGATCGACCTCGATCCGCAGCAGATCGCGCTGGCATCGGAGCGCTTCCGCGACCTGGGACACGAGGTGCGGACGGGACTGCAGCTGACCTCCGACCGACACGCCGGCCGGCCGGTCGTCACCTTCGCCGCCGGCAGCGCCGACGACCTGCCGTTCCCGGACGACACCTTCGACTGCGTCACCATCGCCAACGCCATTCACCTGATGCCGGACAAGGAGCGCTTCCTGCGCGCCGTCGCGCGCGTGCTGCGGCCGGGGGGGCGCTTCGGCTTCAACAGCGCCTTCTATGCCGGCAGCATGCCGAAGGGCACCGACCGCATCTACATGGACTGGCTGCGCCTCGCGAGCGCCGACCTCGAGCGCCTCAGCCGCGAGCGTGTCGCCGCCGGCGGTGCGCCGATCGTCCGCACGCGCGGCACGACGAAGGGCGCCTTCAAGGCGCGCTGGCTCTCCCCTGCCGAGTGGTCGGGCCTTCTGAGGGATGCCGGGCTGCGCACCATCGACCAGGGCGAGCGCGTCGTGCCGCTCGACGCGCGGTGCCTCGCGCTCGTCGGCGGCTACGGCGGCATGGCGGAGGTCCTGCTCACCGGCTACCCGCCCGAAGAGGCGGCCGAGGCACTGCAGCGCACCGCCGCGGAGGCCATGGAGTTGTCGCAGGCGACCACGGTCCCGCGCAACTACCTCGAGCTATGGGCGGTGAAGGGATGACCAGGACGGTGACGGCATGAGCGACGCCGCAGGCCGGGCTGACGCCGGCCTCCAGGGCCAGGTTGCCGTCGTCACCGGCGGATCCGGCGGCATCGGCCTCGGGATCGCGGCGGCGCTCGACCGGCGCGGCGCCCGCGTGGTGATCGCGGCGCGTGCCGGGGACGCGGTGGCGCGCGCCGCCTCGCAGCTCACCCATGGCGCCGGCTTCCCGGACTGCGACGTCCGCGACCCGGCACGCATCGAGGCGCTCTTCGCCTTCGCCGAGGAGCGCTTCGGCCCGGTGGACATCGCGGTGGCCTGCGCCGGCGTGCGGCGAGCAGCGTCGGGCGGCCGCCTGGTGCCGCCGCCGGTCTCGGCGCTCGGCGACGCCGACTGGGACGAAGAGATCGACATCAGCCTGCGGGGCGTCTTCCACCTGGCGCGGGCCGCGGCGCGACGCATGACCGCGCGCGGCTCCGGGCAGATCGTCAACATCTCCTCGGCGCGCGGCGGCCTGCGCGGCGAGCCCTACGGCGCCGGGTACTGCGCCGCGAAGATGGCGGCGCGCGCCCTGTTCCATTCCCTGGCGGCTGAGGTGGCGCCTTCGGGTGTGCGCGCGTTCTCGATCCTTCCGGACGCCGTGGCGACGTCCCTGATCGCCGGCACCGGCCTCGGTCGCACCGGGATGCTCACCCCGGATCAGCTCGGCGACGTGGTGACCGACCTGCTCGCCATGCCGCTCGATGCCGTGATCGAGGACGTGCGCGTCTCGCTGCGCGAGGGGCGCCCGGCGGCGCAGCGCGTTGCCGCCCGCTCGGGAGCGATTCAGTGAGCCGGCTCGAGGGGATGCGCGTCATCGTCACCGGGGCCGCCAGCGGCATCGGCGCCGCCACCGCCGCCGCCCTCGCGGCCCGCGGCGCGCAGGTGCTGGCGGTCGATCGCAGCCTCGAGTCGATGGAACGGGCGACGGCCGGCTTCTCCCCCGCCGCCAGCGGCCGCGTCGTTCCCTGCGCGGCCGACGTCACCAGCGCCGCCGACTGCGACCGCATGGTCCGCCGGGCGGAAATCGACCTCGGCGGCCTCGACGCCCTCGTCCACTCCGCCGGCGTGCTGCGGCCGCCGGGCGGGCGGCCGCGACCGCTCGCCGAGCTGGACGACGCGGAATACGACGCGGTCGTCGGCACCAACCTGCGCGGCACGTTTCTCGCCAACCGGGCGGCGCTGCACCTGCTGCTGAAGCAGCGCGCCGGCCAGATCGTCAACCTCGCCTCGACGAGCGGCGTGCGGGGCCGTCCGCTCGACGCGCTCTACAGCGCCTCGAAGGCGGGGGTGGTGGCGCTGTCGGAGTCGATTGCCGAGGAGGTCCGGCCGTTCGGCGTGCGCGTGCAGGTGGTCCTGCCCGACGCCGTCGACACGCCGCTGTGGAAACAGAACGGCGCGCTCGGCGGCGCGCCCGCCGGGGCTCTGCCGCCGCAGCGGGTGGCCGACGTCATCCTGTTCTGTCTCGCGCTGCCGCCGGGGGTCGCCTGCGACAATCTGGTCCTGATGCCGCTGCAATCGCGCGCCCGCCGTGCGGCCGCGCGCGGTGCCGCGGCCGGAACGTCGAACAAGGGGGAACCATGAAGGAGATGGAGATCCAGCCGATCGCCGGACGCTTCGGCGCCATCGTCCGCGGCGGGGGCGCGACCCTCTCCGACCTCGACGAGAAGCGCCTCATGGCGCTCTTCAAGGAGAAAGGCGCGCTCCTGTTCGCCGGGTTCGAATCTGACCTTCCCGGCTTCGAGCGCTTCTCGAACCGCTTCTCGAGCGACTGGATGCTCTACGAGGGCGGGGCGCACGAGCGCCGCGTGCTCAACCCGGACGGCGACGGCACCATCTACTCGGTCAACTTCTACTTCGGCAAGCAGCAGCAGGTCATGTTCGAGCTGCCGGTGCACGCCGACATGTCGTACATCAAGCACTCGCCGCTGTGCCTGTTCTTCTACTGCGTCCAGCCGGCGCGCACGGGCGGCGAGACCGCCGTCGTGGACGGCGAGGGGGTCTACGCGGGGCTGAGCGACTCCACGCGGCGCCTCTTCGCGGAGAGGCGCATCAAGTACATCCGCAAGTACTACGAGGGGGGCTGGCAGCTCCGCTTCGGCACGGGCGATCTCGACGAGGTGCGCCGCTTCTGCGACCACAACGAGATGACGCTGGCGATCGAGAAGACCGCCGAGGGCCTGACGCTCACGACCGAGTACGCGGTGACGGCGACCCCCGAGACCCGCTGGGGCGGCCGCGCCTTCAGAAACAGCATCCTCCCGGTCGTCTGGCAGGAGGAGCAGGGCAAGGACAACAGCCTGGTCCGCTTCGAGGACGGCGCGCCGCTCCCGCCCGACGTCATCGCCGAGGTCAAGGCGGTCACGAAGGCGAACCGCAACCTGATCCCGCTCCACAAGACCGAGATCCTCTGGGTGGACAACAGCCGCGTCCTGCACGGCCGCATGACCTTCGACGACCCCGCCCGCGACGTGGCGATCCGGATGGCCGCCAGTCTTTCCTGGTAGGGACGAAACAGGCGAGACTACTGCTTGCTCTTCACCCGCTCGTAGATGGAGCGAACCTCCGGATCGTCGAGGCAGTGCGCGTCCAGACGCAGCGCGGCCTCGTATTCGCTCATGGCTTCGGCGTTGCGTCCGAGGGCCTCCAAAGACTCCGCCAGCGTCGTCCGGGCCAGGGCCCACTCCGGCCGCAACTGAATGGCGCGCCGCAGCGCTTCGATCGCCTCCAGGTGCCTTCCCGCCCGCCCAAGGACGTTCCCGAGGTTGTAGAGATTCCCGTCACCGTTCGGGTCGAGGTCCGCGCCGAGGATGCATTCCCTGACTCCCTGTTCGTGGTCTCCCATCATGGAGAGCGCGGTCCCAAGGTACACATGGGCCATCCCGTTTCCCGGCTCACTTTCGATCGCGTCGCGGAACAAGGCGCTGGCTAGTTCGTACCTCTCGGCCCTGCCATGGACCTCGCCGAGCCTCATGAGCAGGTCCGCGTCCCCGGGACTTTTTCGAAGGGCCTCCCGGAATTCCTTCTCGGCTTCGTCATGCCTTCCAAGCTCCACGAACGCCACGCCGAGGTTCTTGTGATGCAGGGGCTCGTCCTCCAACGCGATCGCCTGCCGGTGCCACCAGAGACATTCCTCCCATCGCCGCAGGTTTCCCAGCGTCGCGCCGACGTCTCCATGGGCTTTCCCGCTCCGGGGATGAAAGGCCACGACCTCGCGGAAGGCATCGAGCGCCCGCTCCCAGGCCTCGGCTCGGACGCAGCCGTGGGCGAGGTTCTCCCAGGCTACGAGATTGTTCGGTTCGAGGCGCGTGGCGATCTCGAGTTCGTCGATGGCTTCCTGGTAGCGCTCCAGGTGCAGCAGGGCGGCGCCCAGCCATTCGTGCGGTTGCCCGAAATCGGGCGCCAGCTGAGCGAGCATGCGCCCATGCACGATGGCTTCGTCCCAGCGCTCGAGTTGGAAGAGCGCCCAGATGAGCCCTTGATACGACTCGACGCTCTTTGGCCGGAGCCGAATCGCCTGCTCGAAGAGCGAGACGGCGCTCTCCCAATTCTTTCCCCGCGCTGCTTCATTCCCCTGCGAAAGGAGCGCGTCGAAATCCGGGCCCTTTTTCAGGGCAGCGGGTGGTGCTTGAAGAACTCCCACATGAGCTGCGAGGCGTTGATGTCCTTGTTGACCGGGCCGACGCTGGCGCGCGGGTTGGGGACGATGCCGCCCTTGGCTTCGAGCTTGGTGACCTTGCCGCCCGGCCAGGTGTGGCCGCCGTCGTCGAGGGTCCAGAGCTCGACCTCCGAGCCGTCCTTGCACGGACCCCAGCGCTGCAGATGCGCCTGCCCCTTCGACTCGGTGGCGGGGGCTCCCTCGCAGCCGTCGTGCTTCGCCCAGGTGGCGATGCACTCCTGCTCGGGCTTGAACATCTCGTCCTCGAACGCCGACTTGTAGGTCGGGCCGCCGTCGTACGGCAGGTAGCCGTCCTTCTTCCCGTGGAAGACGATGAGCGACACGGGGCGCGGCGGCGGGCCGTAGAACTCGCCGACGGCTCGCTGCGCGGCGACCGGGGCGAACGCCGCGATCCGGTTCGACAGCTGCGTCCCCAGACGGTACGACATGTGCGCGCCGTTGCTGATCCCGGTGACGTAGATCCGCTTCGGGTCGATGGTGAACCACTTCGGCAGGTCGTCGAGGACCGCGTTGAAGTACGCCACGTCGTCGATGTCCTTCTGGCGCTTGTCCTTCGGCGTCATGCCGGCGTTCCAGTACAGCAGCCGGTCGACCTGGGTGGCGTTGGTCGCGGCCGGGTACAAGGCGATGAAGTTCTCCCGGTCGGCGACGTCGCTCATCCCGCTCTGGAAACGGGCGACGCCGGGGTTGCCACCGCCGCCGTGGAGCACCATGACCACCGGCATCGGCGTCCCCTTCTTGTACCCGCTCGGGACGTGGAAGATGTAGAAGCGCTGGCGTCCCTGCATCTTCGTGAGCCAGCGGCCGTACTCGCCGGGGCCGTAGTCCCCCGGCTCGTTGAGCCAGAGGAGATCGACGCGGTAGTCGTCGTCGACGATGCCCCCCGGAGGGCCGGGAGACTTCCCCTTCTCGTTCTTCGATCCGCCCGGGCCGCCGTACATGACGCCGGCCTGCGAGCAGGCGAGGAGCCACACGAAGAAGATCGACAGGCCGTGCAGGAAGCGTGAGCGTCGGCGCATTCGGGAATCCCCCGCCTCGATCGGCGGACGCCACGCCCGCCGCCCCGTGAGGCGGACGGATCCTAACCGATCGCGGGCGACGTGACCGGGAGGGGCTGCGGCGGCGGGGGCACGGGCCGGCCGTGCTCGGCGATGCGCTGGAAGACGCTCTTGTAGATGTCGTCCACGACGCGCAGCTTCTTGATGTTCGGCATTCCCTGCGCCGCCGCCACCTCCGCCTCGGGAGACAACGGCAGGAAGTCCACGGCCGGGACGCCGTTGTACTTGGCGGCGTGCCGGTCGCACAACTCCTCGAGAAGCGCCAGGTGGTGCGGCTCGAACTTCTCGAAGGAGCTCCCGACCCGCAGCAGCAGCTCGACGAAGACGTCGGTCAGGGCCAGCGAGATCTGGGCGCGATCCCGGAGGTTGGCGTAGAGCCGCCGGTACACCTCGGGCAGGATGCGGTTCAGCTCGCTCTTGAAGGTCAGCGGCAGGGGCGCGATCGGGATGTTGCGGTCGAGAATCATCTCCCCCGCCGCCTCGCGCGCGATGTTCACGTCGAGGTCGCGGAGCGTCTCCTGGATGGTGACGTGGTAGCGGGCGAACTGCACGACGAGATGCTTGGCGCGGACCATCAGATGAGGCGCGACCTGTTCGGCGTGGTCGAGGATCTTCGCCGCCGCCGGCAGCGCCTCGGGAGCGGCGCCGAGCTTCTCGACCAGCGCCTTCGCGTCGGGCTTCGGAATCGGCTTGTCGTGCCGGTGCGGCGACTGCCCGGCGAGCGACAGGAAGCCGCAGATGCGCTCGGCATACGCGTCCCACGAGTAGACGTGGTCGAGCAGCCACCGGTAGCCGCGCAAGAGCTCCAGCCGCGTCATCGACTTCGGGATGATGTTGGTGCGCGCGCGGGCCGGGCCGAGGTTCTTGTTGCGCGCCAGCGACACGACGCGCCCCTCGTGCATCAGGCGCATCCACAGCCGCGTGCCGAGCGGCGCCATCAGCATGTAGATGCCGATCGACGGCAGGCACGCCTTCTGCAGGAAGTCGTACGTGGTCTGGAAGATCGACGTGTCGTCCTCGTCGAAGCCGACGATCATCCCGGAGCGGATGCCGATGCCGTAGCGCAGCAGCGTGTGGATGTTGTCGAGCAGGTTGCCGCGCAGGTTCTGCAGCTTGTTCGCCCCCTTGAGCGACCCGGGGTTGGCCGACTCGATGCCGATGAACACCATGTCGAAGTTCGCGGCGGCGAGCAGCTCGCAGAACTCCTTGTCCCCCGACGCGGTGATGCACATCTGCGTCGAGTAGTACATGGGGCGGTCGAGCGTCTCGTTGAACGCGATGAGCGCGCGCAGAAGCTCCTTGGCGTACTTGCGGTCGCCGCCGAACTCGTCGTCGCAGAAGAAGATCCACTCGTAGCCGAACGCCGCCATCGCCTTCACTTCCTCGATGACGGTTTTGACCGGCTTGTGGCGCTGGCGGCGGCCGAAAAGATAGATGACGTCGCAGAACTCGCAGTCGTACGGGCACCCGCGCGTCGTCTGGACGGCGCCGAGGTGGTAGTGCTTCATCGTGTCCCGGATGCTGTCCCAGCGCGGGATGGGAGACGTGTCGAGCTCGGGCTTGTCGATCTGGTGGTAGACCGGCTGCGGCGCGCCCGCATCCCAGTCGCGCAGGAACTGCGGCCAGGAGACCTCGACCTCGCCTGAGAAGACGACGTCGAAATGCGCCTGGTATTCCTTCGGAGCGCTCGAGGCGCCGGGGCCGCCGGCGCAGGTCATCACGCCGCGCTTGCGGAAGATCTGCGCCAGCTCGATGCCGCGCGGCCGGTGCATGCCGTAGCCGGTGACGCCGACGAGGTGGTACTCGCGGTCGAAGACGGTGTTCTCGTCGATGACGCCGTGCACCACCTCGTCCCAGAGCTGGACGTAATAACCCTCTTCCGGGGTGAGGCCGGCGACGGTGGCGAGCCCGAGCGGCGGGTAGATGTTGAGCACCTCGCACAGCGAGGCCTCTTCGCCCGTGACCCAGAGCATCTCGTTCTTGGCGTACGGGCTCACCAGCAGGATGTTCTTCACTCCGCGGCCGTTTTCGGACGTCATCGTGCCGTCTCCTGCAGCGACGACACCTCGGCGACGATCTGCCGCAGGGTCTTCGCCGCCGTCACCCGCTCCATGAAGGAGGCGGGCGGCTCTCCCATCGTCGGGATCACCGCGCGGCGGAACGCCGCGATGATCTCGACGCGCTTGATCGAGTCGATGCCGAGGTCGGCTTCGAGATTGGCGTCGAGCCCCAGCATCTCCGGCGGATAGCCGGTCCGGTCCCCGGCGATCTCGAGGAGCACGTCGACGAGCGGCCGCGCCGCCGCGGCGGCCGGGGCCGCGGAAGCCGTCGGCGCGGCGATCGGCGCGGCCGGGGCGGTCGGCGCCGCCGAAGGTGTCGGCGCGGCAACCGGCGCCGCTGGCACCGGAGCCGGGATCGGACGCGCCGGCCGCGGCGCGGCGGCCGCCACGTGCGGTCGCGCCTCCAGACGCATCGTCGGGGCGGTCGCCGGGGCCGGGCCCGCGTCCATCCCCTGCCCGCGCAGGAAACCGGTCATCACGGCGCGCTGGGTCTCGAGGAACTGCCGCATCGTCTCCTGGAACATCGCCATCGCTTCCTCCTGCGCGCGCGCCGGCACCCGGACGGCGGCCGGCCGCGGCGCGGACGCCAGGCCTCGGGCGAGGAAGAGCGCTTCGAGATCGACGCGGGCGCCGGCGGCCCAGAGGCGGCCGAGCGCGAAGAGGAACGACGCGAGCGACGGACGACCCGGCAGATCGCAGGCGACGGCGACGTGCGGCCGGCCGCCGAGGATCTGGCGCACCAGCCCGGTCAGGACGTTCTTCGGCCCGACCTCGACGAACAGGCGCGCGCCGTCCCGGTACATCGCCTCGATCTCGTCGCCGAAACGGACCGGGCGCACAAGGTGCTCCTTCAGGACCGCCGCGACCGCGCCGTCCCCGGAGCCGTGCGGCTCGCCGGTGCTGTTGGCATAGACCGGGACCCGGGGCGCCGCGAACCGGACCCTTTCGAGCGCCGCGGCCAGGAGATCGCGCGCCGGGGCCATCAGCGGCGAGTGGAAGGCGCAGCCGACCGGGATGGCCCGCACGCCAACGCCGCGCTCTTCGAGAATCGCCGTCGCCCGCTCGATCGCCGCGCGCGAGCCGGAGAGGACCGTCTGGCGCGGCCCGTTGAGATTGGCCAGCGTGATGTCCGGCTCGCCGGCGAGGATCGCCGCCACCCGCTCGTGGCCTTCGGCCACCGCCGCCATGGTGCCGAGATCCGCCCGCGCGGCGTCGAGGATGCTGCGGCCGCGGGCGAGCGACAGGCGCGCCAGCGACGCTTCGTCCAGCGATCCGGCGGCGCAGAGAGCGACGTACTCGCCGTAGCTGTGCCCGCCGGCCATGTCGGGATCGACGCCCGCGAGACGCAGGGCGCGGAACACCGCCATGCCGGCCGCGCCGAGCGCCGGCTGGGCGCGGTCGGTGCGGGTCAGCGCGGCCTGCGCGTCGCCCGCGCCCGCTCCCTCTGAACCGGCCGCGCCGCCGTGCGTCGCGGGGAACAGGACGCCCATGAGCGGCGGCTCGAACCGGCCGGCCAGCGCCCGCGCCGCGTTCTCGAAAGCAGCGCGCGCCTCGGGCATCGCCTGCGCCAGCTCGCGCAGCATCGCCGGGTACTGCGACCCCTGGCCGGGGAAGAGAAACGCGACCTTGCCGGCCCCGTCCGCCGGCGCGACACCGGTCGCGATCCCGGCGGGATCGACCGCCGCAGCGCCGCTCCTCAGCAGGCGAATCGCGGCGGGAAGCCGTTCGGCCAGCTCGCCGGTGGAGGCGGCGACGATGGCCAGCGCCGCCGGTCCGGACGAGGCGGCCGCGTCGCGCCAGAGCGCGAACGACAGGGTCGCGGCATCGACGCCGGCGGGAACCTGGAACGCCTCGATGCGCCGCGCCAGCTCGTGCAGCGTGGCGGCGCGCCACACGAACAGCTCGTGCGACCAGGACGCGGGCTGCGGCGGCGGAAGGAAGGCGAGCTCAGCCGCCGGATCGGCGGCCGGACCTGTCAGATCGGACGTGGCGTTGTCGGACTGCGTCGGGCGCAAGCGACCCCCCGGGCCCCCCCGGACAAGAACCGGCACCGCAGCCGGGTTCCCGTTCGCCGGCCGCCTTCCTGAGACACGTCGATGAAGCGCGGACCCGTCCCTTGTACGGTGCCCCGGAATGCTTGTCAAGTGCTTCCTGCGTCAAGAGTTCGTCACCGGCGCGGGGATTCCGCCCGTGGCCTTCGAGGGGCGGGACAGCGGCCGGAGCGGCCGTCTAGGGGCAGGTGCGGCCGATGAGTTCGGCGCCGTCGCTGCCGACCTCGAGGGTGCCGCCACAGAGGTTCTCGGCACGCACGAGGTAGTAGCGCGCCTCCCCGGAAGCCGGCACGGTCGTGTCGATCCCGGCCAGAACGGTGGTGTTGGACCGGAGGCACACCCCCGAGGCGCTCGAGAAGTCGCTGGGTGAGCCCGAGACGAGGAGATCGTAGGTCGGCTGGCCGGTGCCGCCGGCGTTCGTGGACGCGGTCCATTCGAGCGTCGTCGTGTCGGCCAGAAGCTGCAGGGTCACCTCCGCCGGCCGCGACCAGGCGTTCGGGTTGGCAGGGGCGCAATCCACGTCGTCCAGGAAGGTGTCGCCGTCGCTGTCGGGGCAGAGATCAGGCCAGGTCAGGACCCGCTGGTAGATGCGCGTGTCCTCGGAGTTGTAGATCTCGAGGGTGACGCGCGCCGGATTCGCCGTGCTGTCGGCGGTGACGAACCCGTAGACCTGCGACGAGTCGTCCTTGAACAGGATGTCGGGCCCGGTGTCGGTCGTCTTGGTGCGAAGGGTATTGCCGAGCGGCGTCGGGCTCAGCTCGTAGAAGTGGTAGGGCGGCGCCTGGTCCAGTCGCATGACGCCGCTCCAGTGCTGGTCCCCGGAAATCAGCACCACGCCGCAGATGTGGTTCGTCCGGATGAAATCGAGGATCTCCTGGCGCTCGGTCTGGTAGGCGACCCAGGAGTCGTTCCCGGTCGTCCCGTGGTTGCTCCACATCACCGGCGAGACCAGGAACTTGAACCGGGCGGGGGTGGACAGCAGCCAGGCCTTGAGATCGGCCTTGGTCATAGCACCAAGCATGCTCTTCGATGCGGTATCGGGGTCGTCCTCGTGGTTGCGGTTCGTCCGGACGTCGGGCATGTAGAAGGCGGCGTCCCCGGCCTGGAAGGCGAACGAGATCTCTCCGGCCAGGCGCGGGTCCGGGTTGTGCGACCCCTGGTAGAGATCGAACGCTCCCCGCGCGTACGGATAAGGCAGCGAGGTTCCGCTGTTCCAGTTGTCCTCGATGTCGTGGTCGTCCCAGATCATGAAGGTCGGCACCCGCGCCAGGAACGGCGCGAGCAGCGCCTCGCCCCAGTTCTCGCGGTAGCGCTTCCCGTAGCCGAAGACGGACCACTCGGACTGCAGCGGCTCGTCGGCGTAGATCTGATCGCCGATGAGGAGGGTGAAGTCGGGCTGCCGCGCCTGGAGGTTCGGCACGAGGGTGTAGGGATCCTGGCCGAACTCGAGGTCCGCCCCGATGGCGAACCGGGTGATCCGCCCGGGACCCGGGGTGGCGAGCGTGGTGAAGGCCGCTTCGCTTTGCGGCTGGACGACCCCGTCGAGCAGCAGCCGGTACTCGTAGCCGCTGGCCGCGGCGAGCCCCGCGATCGGGACGACGCCGGTCAAATCCCCGTCCTCGTCCGTGCCGACCGGCCCGGCGATCGTCCCCGGCCAGGGCGTTCCCGCCGGCTTCCATTCGACCGCGAGGGAGGCGGGCCGATCCGAGCGGCCCCACACCTTGATGGAGGTGTCGGTGACGGCGCCGAGCATCGGGCCGCTCCGCAGCCGCGCCAGCGGCGACAGTCCCGGGAAGAACGACACGCTGCCGCCGTTGGTCTCGTTCGGGGGCGCATCGAACGTCGCGGCGGTGGCGATGTCGGCGGTGCCGTCGCCGTCGAAATCGGCCATGACCACGCGGCTGCCGAAGAGATCGCCGGCGTCGCTCTCTCCACCGGCGTCCTCGAGCACGAGCGCCTGGCGCGCCTGCAGACCCAGGTTGGTCGAAGCGTAGACCAGCAGCGCGCCGGCCCCCACCGCCCCGCCGAGGGCGCTGCCGGGAACCCCGACCGCCACGTCGGCGCGTCCGTCGCCGTCGAGATCGCCGGCCGCCACCGCCGTGCCGAAGCGGCCCATCGTCTCGAGCGGCACGCCGGCGCCGTTCTCGAACAGGCAGGGGCGCTGCATGAAGGTGCCAATGAGGCCGAGGAACGGGCAGACCATCCCGGCGTCCACCACGCCCGACTGATCCTCACCGGGGACGCCGACGACGAGATCGTCCTTGCCGTCGTCGTCCAGGTCGCCGGCGGCGATCGCCGAGCCGAAGCCGTCGTCCGCCTCGCTCGTCTGGAGGTCCGCCTCCTGCGCCAGGCGCGGCCCCGGCACGAGGCCGGCGGCCGAGCCGTAGAGCACCCCGACCACGCCGGCGTTGTCGGCGGTGCCGATCTTCTTCCCCGGGATCCCCACCGCGAGGTCGGTACGCCCGTCGCCGTTGAAATCCCCCGTGGCGAGCGCGGCCCCGAACCGGTCCCCGTCCTGAAGCGCCTGCGAGAAGGCGGCGTCGGTGAGCACGCTGCCGGTGCCGAGCCCCGTGGCGGATCCCGGAAAGATCAGGACCGCCCCCGCGTCGGCGTGGCCGCCGATCGTCCTTCCGGGGGCGCCGGCCGCCAGATCCACGAAGCCGTCCCCGTTGAAATCCCCGACCGCCAGCGCCCGGCCGAACTCGTCGCCCTCGGCGCTCGCCGCCCCCGCCTGCTCCTCGACGAGGGGACCCTGCCCCGACAGGAAGAACTCCTCGCTGTGAAAGCGGAACAGGACGCCCGCGTGCACCGTCTTGCCGGCGGGGATCTTGTTCGGCGCAGCGACCACCACGTCGTCGAAGCCGTCGTCGTCGAAATCGCCCACCGCGATGGCGTCGCCGAAATCGTCACCCGGAACCGGGTTCCCGCCGGCGTCACCCTGCTGGTAGATGCTCATGCGTCCCTGCGTCGGGCCCGCCGACGAGCCCTGGAACGGATACAGGAGCCCAGCGCGCGGTCCGCCGAAGAGCGATCCCGCCGGCATGCCGATGGCGAGGTCCGCCACGCCGTCCCCGGTGTAGTCGCCGGCCGCCAGCCCCTCGCCGAAGCGGTCGAGGCTGTGGACGCCGCCGAACAGCATCCGCCCGCCGTGCACGAAGTAGGCATCGTGCAGGTTGACGATGGGCGGGAGCGGGTCGTTCATCGCGGTGCAGATGGGCGCGGGCAGGACGGCATCGCGGCCCGCCGGCTCGGGCGCCGTCCCGGCCAGGGCCGGCGAGGAGAACGGCGCCAGGAGACCCAGCAGAAGGGCCTGGAGAGCGTGGACGAGCGCCGGGAGCGTGCCCGGCCGGGCAGAGATCCCCCCTCGCTGCTGCGTCCTGATCACGGAAACGTGACCCCCTCCCGCCACACTGCGGCTGGAAGAGAACATGTCACGCCACGCTAGCGACGGCAACCTCCGAGATGGTGATGGGCCGCACTTACCGGGGGGGCGGCACCTGGGGGCGCGGCCGATTACGAACGGGAGGCCCCTTCCGCCTCCACGGGGCCGGCCTTGACGTGATCGTCCTTGGCCAGGCCCTCCATGACCTCGATGCGGATGCCGTCGGAAAGCCCCGTGCGGACCTTGCGCTTCTCGAAGGCCTGGGGCTTCGTCTCGACCTCCACAAAGGTCTCGGCCCCCTCGAAGGAGAGCAGGCTCTCCTTGACCGACAGGACCTTCGAGCGCTGGTCGAGCACGATATCGGCATTGGCGCTGTAGTTGGCGCGGATGAGGGCGTCCCCCGTCTCCTTGAGGGCGGCGCGGATCTTGAACTGGATGGCGCCGTTCTCCTCGACCCCCTTGGGGGCGATGTGCTCGAGGGTCGCCTTGAAGCGGGCGGGCTCGAGGGCGCCGATGGTCAGGACGCACTCCATGCCGGGACGGAGCTTGCCGACCTCGGATTCGTCCACCTTCCCCTCGAAGATCAGCTCGTTCATGTCGGCGAGGGTCGCGATGGTGGTGCCGTCGTTGAAGGTGTTCGCCTCGATGACCGAGGTGCCTTCCTTCACCGGCACGTCGAGGACGGTGCCGTCGATGGTGGCGCGCACCAGCGTGTTGGTCCCTTCGCGCGAGCGGGCCGGCACGCCGCGGCGGATGACCTCGAGGGAGTCCTGCGCGGCCGCCAGCTCTTCCTTGGCCTGGTCGCGCGCCAGGGTCACCTGCCGGAGCGTCGTCTCGGGGAGGATCTTCTCCTCGTAGACTTTCTCGTTCCTGGTCAGCTCGCGCTCGGCGTCATCGAGCTTCAGACGCGCCTGGTTGACCCGGCTCTCGGCGGCGGCGAGCGCGGCGGTCTGCGGGATCACCCGGATGGTCGCGAGCAGTTCGCCTTTCTTCACGCGCTGCCCCGCCTCGACCACGATGCTGTCGATGATGCCGCTCACCTGGGGCTTGACCGCGACTTCCTTGCGCGGCACGACGGCGCCGGTGGCGACCGCCTTCTTGACGATGTCGCTGACCTCGGGCTGCTCGGTCTTGTAGACGACCGGCTTCTTCTGAGCCTTCGACCAGAGGAAGAACAGGGTGCCGCCGAACAGGCCGACCAGCAGCAGGATCGCGAAGACCGTCAGGACGCGCTTCATCGCCTCACACGATGGCCCGCAGCGCCTCGACCGGAGTCGACTGCACGGCGCGCCGGGCCGGGAAGAGTCCGGCCAGCAGGCCGGACAGGACGAGGATCGCCAGGGTCTGCACCGCCGCCCCCAGCGACACCTCCGGGTTCTTGAACATCTGCGCGCCGTCGCCGACCAGGCGCGACGTCGCCTCGATCGCCGCGATCCCCGCGACCAGGCCCAGGTAGCCCGCCACGGAGGTCAGGACCAGCGACTCGAACACCACCTGCGTCATGATCGCCCAGGGCGTGGCGCCGACGGCCCGGCGCACGCCGATCTCGTTGGTCCGCTCGCGCACGATCACCAGCATGATGTTGCTCACACCGATGACGCCGGCGGCGAGCGTGCCGGTGCCGACGATCCAGATGAGCAGGCGGATGCCGGCGAACAGCCCCCGCACCTTGGCGAACTCCTTCTCGACGTTGAAGTGGCCGAAGGCGCGCTGGTCGTCCGGCGCCACCCGGTGCCGCTCCCGCAAGAGCGCCAGCGTCTTCTCCTCGGCGACCGACGCCTGGCTGCCCTCCCGCGAGGTCGCGGCGAACCAGCCGACCCGGTCGCCGAAGTTGAAGGCCGACTGGAACGTGGTGAACGGAACGAAGATGCTCTGCACGTCGTCCTCGCGGTCCTCGCCGGAGCGGCGCGGCGAGAAGACGCCGATGATCTTGAAGTAGACGCCGCTGATGCGGATGTCCTCGCCGAGCGGGTCCTCGTCACGGTCGAAGAGGACCTCGCGCGCCCGGGGGCCGAGCACCGCCACCTTGCGGCGCTCGGAGATGTCCAGCGCGTTGAGGAAGCGCCCGGAGACCATGCGCACCGACTGCAGCCGGGCGATCTCCGGGTTGTCGCCGTAGACGACGAAGGCGCCCGCCTTGCGGCCGCGCGTGATGTTGCTGCTGCCGCGCCAGTTGCCGAGCTGGTTGCGCGGGCAGAGCACCTCGACCTCCGGGACCTGCGCCTTGATGGCGGCGACATCACCCAGGTCGAGGTGCAGCTCGCGCCCCGGCAGCATCCCGCGGTACGGCTTGCTCGGGCGCTGCGACCAGACGAAGAAGGAGTTGGTCGCGCCGTCGGCGAAGCCCGACTCGATGCCGTTGCTCAGGCCGTTGCCGGACCCGAGCATCACCATCAGCATGAAGATGCCCCAGAAGACGCCGAACGCGGTGAGGAAGGTGCGCATCTTGTTGCGCGCCAGCGTCTCGAAGATCTCCTGCCAGTGATCGCGGTCGAGGAGGCTCATTCGTTCCTCAAGGCCTCGACCGGGCGCAGGCGGCCGGCGCGGCGCGCCGGGAAATAGCCCGCCGCGGCCCCGGCCACGATGAGCAGCACGGTGGCCTGGATCGCCACCCCCAGGTCCACCTCGGGGTTGATGAAGAAGCCGTCCTTCGGGAGGAGGCTGGCGCCGATCTGCAGCGTCACCAGCCCGAGCAGGAGGCCCGCGTAGCCGGCGACCGAGGTGATGAGGATGGACTCCTTGAGGATGAGCGACACCACGGACCATGGTGTCGCGCCGAGCGCCCGGCGCACGCCGATCTCGCGGGTGCGCTCGCGCACGGCGATCATCATGATGTTGCTGACGCCCACCACCCCCGCCAGGATGGTCCCGAACCCGACCACCCACACGAACAGCCGGATCGCCCCGGTCACCTGGATGAAGCGCTGGAAGTTCTCGTAGTTGTTGCGGATGAAGACGGCGCGCGGGTCCTCGACATCGAAGGTGTGCCGGTCGGCGAGGCGCTGGTGCACGTCCTTCGCCATCGCCTGTGTCTGCGCCAGCGCGGCGTCGCCGGTAGTCATCATGATCTGGGCAATGCGGTTCGCCCCGCCGAAGGCGCGCTGCGCCGTCGAGATCGGCAGGTAGATCTTCTCCAGCTCGTTCTCGCCGCCGACGTCGGTGAAGAGGCCCACCACCTTGAAGGCGACACCGTTGATCTCGATTTCCTTCTCGAGCGGCGGCTCCTTCCCCTTGAACAGGGCGTCGGCCACCTTCGTTCCCAGGACCGCGACCTTGCGGTATTCCTGGATGTCCCGGTCGTTCAGGAAACGCCCTTCGGTGATGATGGTCTTCTCGACTAACTGGTGTCCCGGGTGCACCGCCCGCACATCGAACGAGCCGGTCTCCGACCGGTACCTCACCTGGAGGGTGGCGTTGATGACGTAGCGCGAGGTGATGTGGTCGATGCCCTCGACCCCGTGCTCGATGTCATCGTGGTCGTCGTTGGTCATCTGGATGCGCCGCCCCGGCTTCATCCCCTTGTACGGCGTGCTCGTCTGCCCCGAGAAGACCCAGATGCTGTTGATGGCGTCGTCGCGGAACTGGTACTCGACGCCGTTCGCCAGCCCCTGCCCCGAGCCGAGCAGCACGATGAGCATGAAGATCCCCCACGCCACCGAGAAGGCGGTGAGCACCGACCGCAGCTTGTTGCTGCGGATGGTGTCGAGGATCTCCTGCCAGGTGTCGAGGTCGAACATCAGGCCTCCGGCAGCTTCGCGTGGGCGTCTTCGATGCGGCCGTCCCTGAGGCGGATGATGCGCCGCGTCGCCGCGGCCACGTCGCGCTCGTGCGTCACGACGACCACGGTGACGCCTTCGCCGTTCACTTCCTGCAGCAGACGCATGATCTCGTCGGAGGTCGTGGAGTCGAGGGCGCCGGTCGGCTCGTCGGCGAGCAGCACCTTGGGCTTCGAGACGAGGGCCCGGGCGATCGCCACCCGCTGCTGCTGGCCGCCCGACAGCTCCGACGGCCGGTGCTCGGAGCGATCCGCGATCCCGACGCGGGCCAAGTGCTCCTTCGCCACCTCGAGACGGCGGCGGCGTCCCATCCCCTGGTAGTAAAGAGGAAGGGCGACATTCTCGGCCGCGGTCTTGAACGGGATCAGATTGAAGGACTGGAAGACGAACCCGACCCACTGGCGCCGGAGAATCGCCGACTTCGTCTCGGATAGCCCCTTCACCAGCGTGCCGTCGAACAGGTACGACCCCGAATCGTAGTTGTCGAGCAGGCCGAGGATGTTCATCAGGGTGGATTTCCCCGACCCCGACGCTCCCATGATCGACACCATCTCCCCCCGGTCGATGGTCAGGTCCACCGCTTTGAGGACGTGCAGGCGGTTCCTCCCCGACACGTACGACTTGTCCACCTTTTCGAGGGTCAGCATGGGGTCAGGTCTTAAACGATAGCCCGGACGGGGGGTTCCAAGGAAGCGGCGGCAGCCCAAGGCCCGGCGGCGGCCGGGCCGCGACTATGCCAGGCGGCTGCCGGCCGCGCCGGCCAGGCCGAAGACGGCCAAGGCGGACGGCCACATCCAGAGCGGGTGCGGGATCACCATCATGTTCGAGGTCCCGGCGACCAGGAGCAGCGTGGCCAGGACGAGACCGTGCGCCAGCTTCGCCCGGCCGGCCACCTTGCCGCAGACCAGGGCGCCGGCGAAGGTGCCGAGACCCCAGGCGAGCAGGATCATCAGGAAGGCGCCCAACGGCAGCGAGGCGATGAACGCGGCCTGCGCCGCCCGGTCGCTTGGATCGAGCCCCGGCGGCGGCGGATACATGCGGCCGGAGATCTGCCCCATCAGGATGATGATGCCGATCGCAAGGCAGGCCCCGAAAAACACGCCGGCGACGCTGCGCAGGATGGCTCTCATCGATCGCCCGCCGGACCGTCTTTCCTGACCGGCCGGGCGTTCTCGGCGAGCCAGGCTTCGATCTCGCGGCGGTGCGAGGCGTCGTGTTCCGCCATCATCGCGGGCAGGTCGCACAGCGCGACCGGGCCGACGCCGTTCTGGGTCCCGGCACGCTCCCACTCCTCCGCCCGGATGGAGGCGATCAGCGCGAGGTTGGCGCGCCGCGCTGCGGCGAAGGCGGCGATGCCGTCGGCGCAGGTCCGCTGCCGGTAGGCCCGTTCGATGGCGGCCCGCTCCCCGTCCCAGTCGGCCAGGACCGGCCGGTCCTCATCGCGCAGACGGCGCAGGCGCTCGGCGAAACCCTCGCGCTCGAGGTCGGCCAGGTGCCAGCACTGCTCCACAGGAGCGAACATCCCGTCGCTCGAGCGGCGGGCTGCGTCGGCAGTGCTCAGGGATTCGAAGGTGCGGCCGAGCCAGGCCGGCATCTCCCGCAGCGACGCCAGCAGCGACTCGCGATCCTCACGACGGAGATTCATGTAGCGCATGGGAGCCTCCCGGACATCGAGGATACCCCGGGTTCAGCGATCGAGGATCGACCGGCCGATCATCGCGGGGGGCGGAGTCTGGCCGAACAGGCGCAGCACCGTCGGCGCCACGTCGTACAACCGCAGCCCCTGCAATTCTCCGTGAGGTTGCGGCGTGCCGTCCGGCGTCTTCATGATGAAGATGCCGTGCCAGTCGTGGTTGGCGTCGTCGGGGCCGGTGTCGTTGTCGAAGGTGTACAGGGATTTCGTCCCGACCGTGCCGATCGACCGCCAGTCGAGGTTGCCGAAGTAGACCATCAGGTCGGGCGCGACGTTTCTCACCTCGCGGTAGATCTCGCCCGGTCGGTAGGCGCGCGACCCGATGTTCTTCCCACCGGGGTCGGTGATGGCCTCGATGCCGGCGATGAGCTCGGAGCGCACCTTCTCGTAGTCGGCGAGGTCCACGCACCCCTGCGGCTCGCGCCCGCGCACGTTCATGAACAGGCGGCCGTAATAGCCGCCGTCTCCCCACGCCCTGGTCTTCTCCCAGTCGATGTCGCACTGGGCGATCGGGGTCGGCTTCGACGGGTACGACTTCAGGACCAGGTAGCCACGGTCGATGAGCCACTCGTTGAAGCAGATGCCGCCGGTCAGATCGCGCGCGCCGTGGTCGGAGACGACCAGGACCGTCGTGTCCCTGGGGAGCAGATCGAGGATCTCCCCGACCTCACGGTCGCAGTAGCGGTAGAAGTCGCGGATGGCGTGCTCGAAGCGGTTCCCCGGCTCGTGCTTCGGGTGCTCCTTCGACATGTGCGCCCAGAAGGCGTGATGGATGCGGTCGGTCCCCATCTCCACCATCATGAAGAAGTCCCACGGGCGCGTCTTGAGCAGGTGCTTGGCGAGGGCGAAGTGGCGCGTCGACTTCTCGTAGATGCGCTTCAGCACGCCTTCCTTGTCGTCGGTGCGGAAGTCCTCGACGTCCACGACGTAGCCCGGCACCGTGCGGTCGATCTCGTCCTTCAGCTCGGGCGGATGGGTGTACGGGCGCCGCGTCGTCGGGGTCAGGAAGCAGCCGACCTGCACGCCGTTGAGCGGGCGCGGCGGATACGACGGCGGCACGCCGAGGACGACCACGTTCTTCCCCGCCTCGCCGAGGAGATCCCACGCCGCCGGCTTCTGCAGCGCCGTGGCGTTGGCGATCGAGTAGCCGGTGTAGGTGTGGTCCTTGCGGTTGCGGAAGCCGTAGATGCCGAGCTGCCCCGGGTCCTGGCTCGTCATCATGCAGGCCCACGCCGGCACGGTGATCGGCGGGTTGCTGCTGAGGAGCCGGCCCCAGGCCCCCTGCTCCATCAGGCGGCGGAGGTTCGGGAGATCGTCCTTGAACCGATCGAAGACCAGGTCGGGTGCGGCGCAGTCGAGCCCGATGACGGCGACCTTCATCGATCAGTTGCGGATCGGTCCGCCGTCCACGGCGCGGATGGCGGCCGAGACCTCGGGCCGGATCATCCCGTCGAAGTTGTTGCCGGCGAGAATCGCCTCGCGCAGCCGCGTGCCGCTGAAGTCGACGCGGTCGTCGCCGCGGTGCGGGCAGATCTTCTCGTTCACCATCCCCTGGCACTTGCGGCACTTGAAGAACGCCGGGAAGAACAGCGGCGTGACGCCGAGATCGGGGAAGTCGGAGAAGATCGCCTGCGAGGCGTACGGATGGTAGAAGTTCCCGACGCCCGCGTGGTCGCGCCCGATGATGAAGTGGGTGCAGCCGAAGTTCTTCCGCTGGATGGCGTGGAAGATGGCTTCCTTCGGCCCGGCGTAGCGCATCTGGCCCTGGAGAATCCCCAGCACGGCGCGATCGGCCGGGTAGTAGTGCTGCACCAGCGCGTCGTACGCGGCGACGATGACCGGGTCCTCGAAATCCCCCGCCTTCTTGCCGCCCACGAGCGGATTGATGAAGACGCCGTCGACGAGATTGAGCGCCGCCTTCTGCAGCGCCTCGTGACCGACGTGCGGGATGTTGCGGGTCTGGAAGCCGACCACCGTCTTCCAGCCGTTGGTCTCGAAGCGGGCGCGGGTGTCGCGCGGCGAAAGCCGATGTCCCGGGAACGGCGTCGGCAACAGGTCGATGAGGGCGATCGGCCCGCCGAGGAGCATCGTCCCCATGGTTCCGGCATGGCCGACCCCGGGATGCTTCGGGTCGAGCGTGCCGAACACCGCCTGGGCGTACTCGTCGCGGCGGAGCGGGTGCGCCTCCTCCACCTGCATCGTCGCCAGGGGCCGGCCGTCGTGGCGCAGGAGGATCTCGCCGCGCCCGAGGCGCTGCGCGTCGGCCTCGCTGACGTCGAGCACGATCGGGATGGTCCACGGGACGCCGCTCGCCAGCCGGCTCGTCTTCAGGACCGCGTCGTAATCCGCCTGCTTGAGGAATCCCTCGAGCGGCGAGTAGATGCCGAGGGCGAGGTTCTCCACCTCGCGCGCCTGGCGCTCGCCGAGATCGAGGACGGGGAGGCGTTCGATGCGGCGCAGGGCCTCGGCGCGCGCCTCCTTCGAGAGGACCCGATCGACCAGAACTCCGCCGTGAGGTTGTGTCGTCATGTTCGCGATGCCGGGATTATGCCGGAAAAAACCCGGAAGGCGAGCGCGCGCGGGAGCCCGTGATGCGGGCTACTCCGAAGCGGCGAGCCCTCCGACTCCGGCGGCCGCCGGAGCTCCCCCGGAGACCGCGCCGACCGCGGCGACGCTCTCCAGGACCTGGGGCGCGGCGTGCGCCATGGCCGGCGCGGCGTGCACCTCGGCCGCGGCCAGGGTCGTCGCCTCCGCGACCGCGAGAGCGGCCTGCGCGGTGACCGGTGCCGGCTGCAGCACCTCGAACGGCAGGTGTCCCAGGAGCGTCAGCGTCTCGAGGATCTTCGCGGCGCTCTCGTCGAGCGTCTCCTGGTGCGTGCGCACGACGATCTCCGGCGCGAGCGGCGCTTCGTACGGATCGGAGATGCCGGTGAACTGCGGGATCTGGCCGGAGAGGGCCTTCTTGTAGAGCCCCTTCACATCGCGGCGGATGCACTCCTCGAGCTGGCAGTCGACGTGCACCTCGACGAACCGCCCGATCTCCGCCCGCGCCTCGTCACGCGTCGAGCGGAAGGGTGAGATGGCCGACACCAGCACCACCGTGCCGTGCCTGGTCAGCAAGCGCGCCACGTAGGAGATGCGGCGGATGTTCTCGTCCCGATCCTGGCGCGAGAAACCGAGGCCCTTCGACAACCGCTCGCGGATCTCGTCGCCGTCGAGCAGCTCGACCGGCGTCCCCGCCGCCGTCAGGCGCTTTTCGAGGTGCCGCGCGATCGTCGTCTTCCCGGCGCTCGGAAGACCCGTCAACCAGACCGTGACTCCCTGGCGCTTCGCAGAACGGGACGCATCCAGACTCATTCCGATCCCCCCGACCCCTGGCGGGCCCCCCCGCCGGAATGCAGTTCGAGCGCGGACGCCGGAACGGCGCCGGACGCGCGAACACCCCACAAGTGATGGCGCTCCTTATACAAACAGGTCGGGTCCAACGCAAGAGAAAAATCGTGCCCTGACGCCTCTTTTCGAGGTTGACGGCGACATGTCCGCCCGCCGGTGTATGGTGCGGACCGTGAGCGTGCGCCTGGTCATGCTGATGGTTTCCTTGGTCCTGACGACCGGCTGGGTCGTCTACGGCGTCCTGGCGGTCCTGGGCGCGCGGCGGCTCCGGTTCCTGTCCGACCGGCTGGCCGCGGACGACGGTGCGTCGACGTCGAACCTGGGGTCCTTCCCGCCAGCGGCGCCTTCCCTTTCGGTCGTCGTGACGGCGCGGGACGAGGCGGCCGCCATCGAGGCCACGGTCCGCAGTCTCCTGCGCCAGCGGCACCCGGCGCTCGAGCTGATCCTGGTGGACGACCGCTCGACCGACGGCACCGGCGCCATCCTCGATCGGCTGGCGGCGGAAGCCGGCCCCGGCCGCGTCCAGGTGGTCCACGTCGCCTCGCTCCCTGAAGGCTGGCTCGGCAAGTGCCACGCCTGCCACGTCGGCGCCGGCCGGGCGCGCGGCGAATGGCTTCTCTTTCTCGACGCCGACGTGACCATCGGCCCAGAGGATCTCCTGGCCCGCACGGTCCGCCTGGCGGAACGGCGCGGCATCGACCACCTGCCGGTCCTGCCCGACATGCGGCCGGTGGGCCTGCTGCAGGGGGCGCTGCTGGCCGTCTTCGAGCAGACCCTTTTCCTCCACATGCGCTTCTGGGAGATGGAGCAGGACCGGCGGCGCGGCGGCTCCGGGGTCGGCGCCTTCAACCTCGTGCGCCGGGAGGCCTACGAGCGGGTCGGCGGACACACGCGCCTCCGGCTCGAGGTGGCGGAGGACTACAAGCTGGGGATGCTCCTCAAGGAGAGCGGCGCCCGGCAGCGGCTGCTGAGCGGCCTCGGGGTGATCTTCTGCCCGTGGCACAGGAGCGCCCTCGGGATCGTGCGCGGCCTCCAGAAGAACTTCTTCGGCGGGACGGGGTACTCGGTCGGTAAGGTCGTCCTTCACACCCTCGCCATCCTGGTGCTGCAGGCGGGGCCGGCGGCGTGCCTCCTGGCCGGCTTCCCCTGGCCCTGGCTCGTGCAGCAGGGGGCCCTTCTCCTGATGCTGCGATCGACCTCCCGGCGGCTCAGCCGCTCCCCTCTCGGGCTTTGGGTCGCCTACCCCATCGCCGTCGTCCTGCTCCTCTACGCCTACTGGAATTCCACCATCCGGACCCTGAGGGATGGCGGGGTCCGCTGGCGCGACACCTTCTACCCGCTCGAGGTGCTGCGGCGGGGGGTCGTCCGGGCCGGGGACGGCCGCCGCCTGACCCGCGCCCCGGAGCGGTTATGATCGCCGCGTGAACACCCGAAACGACCAGGCGAACGCCGGCCCCGGCGCCGTCTCCGAAGGCGGGCCCGACCCCGTCGTGCCCGTGGCGCCGCGCCGGCCCACCCGGCCGGTGCGCATCGGCCGGCTCACCATCGGCGCCGGGCACCCGATCGCGGTGCAGAGCATGACCGCGACGAAGACGACCGACATCGACGCGACGGTGCGCCAGGTGCTGGACCTGGAGCGGGCCGGGGCCGACGTGGTGCGCATCGCCGTGGACGGGGCGAAGGACGCGGCCGCCCTGCGGGAGATCCGGGCGCGCACCCATGCCAATCTGTCGGTGGACCTGCAGGAGAACTACCGCCTCGCTCGCGATGTCGCCCCGCACGTGGACAAGCTGCGCTACAACCCGGGGCACCTGCACCACCACGAACGGCAGAAGCCGGTGCGCGACAAGGTGGCGTTCCTCGCCGATATCGCCGCCCGCCACGACGTGGCCCTGCGCATCGGGGTCAACTGCGGCTCGGTCGATCCGGAGAAGGCGGGACGCTTCGGCGGCGATTCGGTGGCGGAGATGGTCGAGTCGGCCCTCGAGCACGCCGCGATGCTGGACGACCTCGGCTTCACGCGGTTCTGCGTGTCGCTCAAGGACAGCGACCCGAAGAAGGTGGTGGACGCCAACCGCCGCTTCTCGGAGCGCCGCCCCGACGTGCCCCTGCACCTCGGCGTGACCGAGGCGGGGCTGCCGCCCGACGGCGTCATCAAGACCCGCATCGCCTTCGAGCAGCTCCTCGCGGCGGGCATCGGCGACACCCTGCGGGTCTCCCTGACCGTGCCGAACGACCGCAAGGGGGAGGAGATCGAAGCCGGGCGGAAAATCCTCGACGACATCGCCCACGGGCGCTTCCGTTCGGTGCCGCCGCACTTCGGGCGCGGCCTCAACATCATCTCGTGCCCCTCCTGCTCGCGGGTCGAGAACGAGGCGTTCGTCGAGCTGGCGCAGCAGGTGAAGGAGATGACCACCTATGCCCGCGAGCACGCCCTGACGATCGCGGTGATGGGCTGCCGGGTGAACGGACCCGGCGAGACCGACGATGCGGACCTCGGCCTGTGGTGCGCTCCGAACTTCGTCAATCTCAAGCGCGGCTCCGAGGATCTCGGCGCCTTCCGCTACGACGAGGTGCTCTCTCGCCTCAAAGCCGAGCTGGATGCGTTGATCGCCGCGCGGCGCGAGCGCGCCGCCGCCGCGTCCCGTTCGTGAGGGGCCGTGCCGCGGGCGCCGCGTTCCTGCTCGCGCTGGCGGCGCCGGCCGTCTCGATGAGCGCCGACGCGCCGAAGCCCACCCTGCCGGCCCCCGTCTTCGGAAAGGCCGCCGCGGCGGCCGGCGGACTGGATGAAGCGACCGCCGGCCGGTTCGCCGCGCTGGCGCTCGCCTGCGTCACGAAGGAGTACCCGAACAAGATCGCCCACGTCATGCAGTCGGACGCCGACGCGCTGCCGCCGCGCCGGCTGACTCCGGCGTTCTACGGCTGCTTCGACTGGCACTCGGCGGTGCACGGGCACTGGCTCCTCGTCCGCCTGGCGCGCCTGTTCCCGAACGCGCCGTTCGCCGCCGACGCGCGCGCGGCGCTGGCCGGGAACCTGACCGACGCGAACATCCAGGCCGAGGTCGCCTACATCGAGGGCAAGGGGCGGGAGAGCTTCGAGCGGCCGTACGGGCTCGCGTGGCTCCTGACGCTCGCCGCCGAGCTGCGCGAGTGGGACGACCCGCAGGCGAAGACCTGGTCGAAGACCCTCGAGCCGCTGGAGGCGGCGTCGGCGAAGAAGCTCATGACCTGGCTGCCGAAGCTGACGCACCCGATCCGCATCGGCGAGCACGATCAGACCGCCTTCTCGCTCGGTCTCGTCCTCGACTGGTCGCGACGCAAGCCGGAGCCGGTGATGGCGGCGCTCGTCGTCGAGCGGTCCCGCACCTATTACCTGCGCGACCAGGACGCGCCCCTCGCCTACGAGCCCTCGGGGCAGGATTTCCTGTCGCCGTGTCTCGCCGAGGCCGACCTGATGCGGCGGATTCTCAAGCCCGAGCCCTTCGCCGCCTGGCTCGGGACGTTCCTCCCGAAGTTGCCGCGCGATGGGTCAGCCTCGTGGCTGACGCCGGGGGTCGTCACCGACCCGACCGACGGTAAGCTCGCGCATCTCGACGGATTGAACCTCAGCCGCGCCTGGATGCTCGAAGGGATCGTCGCCGGCCTGCCCCCCGGTGATGCCCGCATCGCCGCGCTGCGCGCCGCCGCGCAGCGGCACCGCGCCGACGGACTGAAGGCGGTCACCGGCGAGCACTACGAAGGCGGCCACTGGCTCGGCACCTTCGCGACCTACCTCGTCACCGGCCGCGGGCTCCCCGCCCGCTAGCGAGTCGGGGGGCCTGTCGGGCGCCAATTCGGGGCCGCGGAACCTCAGGCGGCGGCGGTGCCCTCGGTCGGCACGATGCTCCGCAGCGCCTTGAGGAACGCCGCGGTCTCTTGTTTCGTGCCGATGGTGATGCGCAGCCAGTCGGGCATCGAGGCGAACCGGCGGCCGGTCCAGATGTCACGCTCGCGGAACGCCTGGATGATCGGTTTCACGTCGCTGCCGACGCGGATCATCACGAAATTGGTCTGCGACGGGATGTAGATGCGGCCGTCCTTCGCCAGCTCGTCGCACAGCCAGCGGCGGGTGTCGTTGATCAGGCGCCGCTGCTCGGTGACGAGGCCCGGCTCCTTGAGGACCGCCAGCGCCGCTTCGAGGACGGCAGTGTTGGTGTTGCTCCAGCACTTGTGGCGCGCCATCGCGGCGATGCGGGCCTTCGAGCCGATGCCGTACCCGAGGCGCATCCCGGCGAGGCCGTAGATCTTCGAGAAGGTGCGCACCACCACGAGGTTGGGATAGGCGGAGAGCCACCGGTCGGCGCTGCCGTAGTCGGCATCCTCGACGAAGTGGTGGTAGGCCTCGTCCACGAGGACCACCGTGTCCTTCGGCACCTGCCGCAGGAAGGCGCCGACCAGCCCGGCCGGAAGAATCGTCCCGGTGGGGTTGTTCGGATTGCACAGGTAGACGACGCCGGTGCGCGTGTCGCACGCCGCCGCCATGGCGTCGAGGTCGTGCTGGTACTTCCGGTCGAGCGGCACCTTGTGCTGCTCGGCTCGCACCACGTCGGCGAAGGCCGACACCGCCTCGAACGTCGGCTCGGCCACGACCACCTTCTCGGCCGGCGTCAGGAAGGCCTCGTCCGCCATCTTGAGGACCTCGCCCGAGCCGCAGCCGAGGACGATCTGGTCCGGATCGACCAGGTGCAGCTTCGCGAGGACCGCCGTCAGCTCGTCCTCGAGCGAGTCCGGATAGCGGGCACCGCGCGCGCGGCTGCGCTCGATCGCGTCGAGGGCGACGCGCGGCGGTCCGTACGGGTTCTCATTGGAGTCGAGCCGCACGGGGCCCGGCGTGGCGTGCGGGACCTCCTGCGGCGTCTCGGGTGGTGCGGCCGTCGGCGGCTTCGCCTCCGCGGGCCGGGGCAGGAGCAGCGCGCCTCCGAGCGCGGCGCCGAGCGATCCCGCGAAACGCCGCCGCGTCAGATCCAGTTCCTTCCCGCTGTCGGTGCGCGTTGACGATGCCATGCCGGTCTCCTTCCCTCTCGAGCGCGAGCCGCTCACCCGCAGAGGATGGTGCCGCCGTTGACGTTGAGAATCTCTCCCGTAATGTAACTCGCGAGGTGGGAGCAGAGGAAAAGAATCGGGCCGGCGATCTCCTCCGGCTCCGCCACCCGGTCGAGCGGGGACCACTCCCCTGTCTTCAGGGTCCGCTCGCGCCGGAGGCGCGCGAGGGTCGCGTGGCTCATGTCGGTCTCCACCCACCACGGCGCCACGGCGTTCACGAGGATGCCGTGCGGCCCCAGCTCGACGGCCAACGATTTCGTGAGGGAGATGAGCGCCCCCTTGGAGGCCGAGTAATCGGCGTGCAGCTCTTCGCCGCGCTGACCGGACGTGGACGACACGAACACGATGCGGCCGGCCCGCCGGCGCTTCATGAGCGGGATGACGGCACGGGTGACCAGGTGCGCGCCGTCGAGGTTGATGGCCATCGTCCGGCGCCACGCCCGCTCGCTGAGGCGCTCGAACGGAATGTCGCGAGGGTCCCAGATTCCCGCGTTGTTGACGAGGATGTCCACCCGGCCGTGGCGCGAGCGGGCCGCCGCCACCAGGCGCGCGGCATCCTGCGCGCGCGAGACGTCGGACTTCACCGCGGTGACGCGGTCGGCGCCGGCGCGGTCAACGACTTCGAGCGCGGCGGCGCGCTGCCGGTGGTACGAGAAGACCACCGATGCCCCCGCCCGCGCCAGCGTCTCGACCGTCGCCCGGCCGATGCCGCGCGATCCGCCGGTGACGATCGCCACCTGCCCGGCGAGATCGATCCGCGGGGCCGGCGCCGGCATGTCAGGCGTGCGGCTGGAAGACCGGCGGGGCGAAGGTCTTGAGGATGGCGGCGGAGGCGCCCTCGACGTCGGCGTGCAGAGATCGGCCGGAGGCGTCCATGGTGACGACGGCGGGGAAATCCTGCACGCGCAGGTGCCACATCGCCTCGGGGGTGCCGAACTCGAGGAGATCAACCCCCTCGACCTTCTGGATGCAGCGGGCGTAGTACTGCGCCGCGCCGCCGATGGCGTTGAGGTACACCGCGCCGTGCTCCTTGAGGGCGGCGAGCGTCTTCGCGCCCATCCCGCCCTTCCCCATCACCACGCGCACGCCGTAACGCCCGATGACGTCCGCTTCGTACGGCTCCTCGCGGATGCTGGTGGTCGGGCCGGCGGCGGTGACGCGCCACGAGCCGTTGTCCTTCATGACGACCGGGCCGCAGTGGTACAGCACCTGGTCCTTCAGGCTCATCGGCGGCGCGTGGCTCATCAGATGGTGGTGGACGATGTCGCGGCCCGTGTAGATGACGCCGCTGACCGTCACCACGTCACCAACTTTGAGGCTGCGGACCGCCGCTTCGGTGATCGGCGGCTGCAGCGCCACGGCTCCCGAGCCGAAGAGACCACTGCCCCCGCCAGCCGCGAGCGGCTCGGAGGGCCGGTCATCGCGATAGAGCCAGCGCTTGATCGCCCCCGTCTTCGCGTCGAGGACGACGCCGAGACGGCGGAAGGCCCAGCAGTCGTACGCGACCGAGACGAAGAACGACGCCGGCAGACGATGGATCGCGCCGACCTTGCAGCCGATGAGGGTCACCCCGCCGCCGAAGCCCATGGTGCCGATGCCGAGCAGGTTCGACTTCTCGAGGATGTACTCCTCGAGGCGCCGCAGATCGGCGTTCGGGTTGACGTCGTCGAGGGTGCGGAAGAGCTGCTCCTTGGCGTGCGCGTAGCCGGTGGCCCGGTCGCCACCGATGGCGGCGCCGATGGCGCCGGCGCTGCAGCCCTGTCCCTGCGCCTGCCAGACGGCGTGCAGCAGGCACTTGCGCACGCCGTCGAGGTCGCGGTCGGCCCGCCCGAGGTGCGGCAGCTCCGCGGGCAGCGAGTACTGGATGTTCTTGTTCTCGCACCCGCCGCCCTTGAGCAGCAGCTTCACCTCGATCTCGTCCTCGTTCTCCCACTGGTGCAGGTGGATGGCGGGCGTGCCTTCGCCGAGGTTGTCGCCGCTGTTCTTCCCGCTCAGCGAGTCGACCGAATTCGGCCGGAGCTTTCCCTTCTTCGTCGCCTCGACGATCGCCGCGCGGATCGCACGCTCGATGCGCAGCTGGCTGACGCCGACGGGCGTCGTCACCTCGAACGTCGGCCAGCCGGTGTCCTGGCAGATCGGCCCTTCGTGCTCGGCCGCGGCGTCGATGTTGGTGGCGATGATCGACAGCGCCTGGCCGCTGCGGTTCGACGGGTCCTCGGTGCCGAGGGCGCGCGCCATGGCGCGCCGCACGTCCGGCGGCAGGTCGGTGGAGGTGCGGACGATCAGGTCGTAGAGACTCTGCTGCAGCGCGTCCATCGGCGGGCATGATACAACGCCGCCCGGAGGTGACTGATGCCCCGTCCTGCCCGTCTCGCGCTTGTCGTGCTGGCCCTGTTCGCGGCCGCCGGCTCACTCGCGACGCCCGCTCATGCCGGCGACGTGAACCTGAACTTCACCCCGCTCTCGGGACGCGCGCTCGACAAGGATCTGTGGTCACCGGTCGAAGACCAGTGGGGCTTCGGCGGCACCGTGGACTTCGGGGAGAAGGGGTATCCGCTCCACTTCGCGCTCGGCCTGCACTTTGGTGTCGGCGCCAAGGACAACGCCGATGCGGCGAACAACGACTTCGCCAGCACCATGACCGAGCTGTCGTTCGGGGGCACCTTCGCCATGCAGTCGAAGGGACGGCTGCGCGGCTACGTCGGCGGCGGCGTCTCGTTCGTGGGGGCGCGGCTGGACGTGGACACCATCGCCGGCGACGTCCACGACAGCGACGACAGCATCGGCGGCTGGATCGAGGCCGGCATGGCGTGGCGCCTCGGCTCCCACTTCAGCCTCGGCTTCGCCGGCCGCGGGCTTCTCGGCACCGACATCAACCTGTTCGGGGTGAACGGCGACGCCGATTACTTCGAATTCGGCCCGCTCCTCGGCTGGTCCTGGCCCGCCCGCCACTGACCCCGGTCAGCGCGACGGGGCGGAGACCGGGTCCGGAACGGTGACGAAGCAGCCGTTGAGGCGGCGCAGCGCGTCGAGCCCGAGGGTGAGGCGAAGGCCGTCCTGGTAGCCGCGCTGGCGGCGCGCCTGCTCCTCGGTCGAGATCGGGCTGACCGTGCCCGGCTTCTGGCCGTGGCGGGCGGCCGGAGCCACGTTCCCCGAGCCGGGCATCGCGTAGCCCGGCGGCGTCGCCGAGGACAGCGCGATGAGATCGGGGCAGGCCACCGGGTGCGGCGCGCGGCCGGCCTCGACCCCCTGCACGAAGCCCGAAAGGTAGTCCGGCTCGCCGCCGATGCGCTCGGTGATGCGTGATGTCTCGTCGACCAGCCGGTCGATGCTTGCCTTCACGCCGATGTTGGTCTGCTCGGCGCGCCAGGCGGCGTGCTGGGCGAGGGTCTGCTTGTAATCAGCCGGGTAGGACTCCTTGTGCCGGTCGTTGTACCCCTTCGACGAACGTGCCGAGTCCTCGGTCGAGTGACGCTCGATGACCGGGCGCAGGAGGTTCTCCACGGCCACGACGTCCTGGCCCTTCACCATCTCGCGCGGCAGCTCGACTTCCATCTCCACCCGGCACTGCGTCTCGTCATAGAGGGTGAAGGGGCCGTCGGTGTAGGAGCGCAGGACCGGCTCCGGGAACGACAGGCGCAGGTCGAGGCGCGACCGCTTGAGATCGACATTGTCCACCTTGGCCAGCTCGCCCGCCTTGAAGCGCAGCATGCCGCGGCCGCTCACGAGCCTCCCGTTGATGCGGTTGCCGGTGTACGAGCCGGCGCAGTCGGAGTAGGTCTCGGCGTTGGTCACCACCCACGCGCCGCGCCAGCGCGAGGCGAGGGTGTCCTGGAACTCGCCCGCGCGCGCGGCGCCCGCCACGGCCGCGGCCGCGGCGAGCGCCGCCACCAGCCCGAACGCCACGCGCGGCGCGAGAATCCCGGCCGACGGACGGTTCGGGCGCGGGGTCATTGGTTCGCCGAAGCGACCGCCGGGTCGAGATGGGCCGGGCGCGGCGCGCCGGCCGGGGGCATGCAGCCCGGGAGGATGCGGAGGATCTCCAGCCCCTGCGCCAGGCGCATCCCGTCCTCGTAGCCGCGGGTCCACGTCTTCTGGCGGCCGCCCTTCGCCACGAAGGCGGCGTAGGAGTTGTTGCGCGCCGGTTGCATGGCCGGCTCGAAGCGCGTCACGTCCTCGCAGGCCGAAGGCACGGTGCCTCGACCCGCCTCGACGCCACGGCCGAAGCCGGCGAGGTAGTCGGGGTCCTGGCTGATCTGCGACGACAGGCGGGTGGTCTGCGCCGTCCACTCGTCGAGACGGGCCTGCATGGCGGAGGCGTTCTGCTCGCGCTGCCACTCCTGGTGCTCGGCAATCGCCTCCTGGCGCTCCGACTGGTAGGCCGGGGTGTCCACCGGCAGGAAGTTTGAGGCCAGCAGGGCCGAGCGCTCGTCGGAGTGCCGCTCGACCACGTGATCGAGGAGCGCCTCGAGACCGGCCGCGTCACCCGACGCGGTCATGCCGGGCGGCACCATCACCCGCAGCTCGGCCTGGCAGCGCGCCAGAGCGCGCAGGGTGAACTCGCGGTGTTCGCGCTCGACCATCTCGTTGACCGAGAGGGTCACGCGCAGGCTCAGGCGATCGCTCCGGACGTCGACGCTGTCGACGCGCGCCGGCGTCCCCGGGTCGATGCGCAGCCGGCCGCGGCTGCCGACGGTGGCGTCGCCGTACAGCTCGTTGTCGGTGTAGAAGCCGGCGCAGTCGGAGAAGGTCTCGGTCGAGGTGACGATCCAGGCGCCGGTCCAGCGGTCCTGCAGGGCGTTGACCGCCTCGACGGGGCCGGTGGTCCGCGGGGGTGCCATGGCCTCGGCGCGGGCCGGCCTGGGTGCGCCGGCCGCTGCGGCCGGGACCCGGGGAGCAGTCGAGGCCGCGAGCACCGTGACGATCCCGCCCCCTGCCGTCAGCAGAAGCGACAGAACACTCCGCGTGGTCACCCTCCGAACCCTCCGTGCCCTGCGCCCGGTCCTCATGGCCTCCGTCTCCGTCCCGGCTCCCGCCGGCTCGAACCCCGCGTCCGTAGCACCTTTCCTTCGATCTCTCCGTTTGAACCTAGGGAGGGGGCGTGTGATCGTCAACGCTCGTTTTCCGGATCGCCCCGGCGGTTACGGAGTTGCGCGGGAGCGGTTTTTCCGTTACAACGCGCAGGTCCCCGGAGAAGCAGGAGCCCCCGGACCGCCCGCGGTTACAACGCTTGCGGCCCGCTTACGGAACCGGGCGGCACACGAAACCGTCGCCGGGGACGAGCGTTCAAAGACGCGACACAGGAGAGAGCCATGGCAGGTCGAATCCACTCCCCCAGGAACCGCTTCGCCCCGTTCGTGATCGCCGCCCTCGGGGCTGCTCTGCTCACGCTGACCCCGTCCTCGGCCGCGGCGCCCAAGGCGAAAGAGAAGGACAAGAAGGGCAAGGAGTCGGCCACGAAGTTCAAGCCCGAGACCTTCACCGGGCTCGAGCTGCGGAGCATCGGCCCGGCGGTCACCTCCGGCCGCGTGGTGGACATCGCCGTGGTGCCGCACGACAAGGCCACCTGGTACGTGGCCGTCGCCTCGGGCGGGGTGTGGAAGACGACCAACGCCGGGACCACCTGGAGCCCGATCTTCGACGGCCAGGTGTCGTACTCCATCGGCTGCGTCACCCTCGACCCGAAGAACCCTCTCGTCGTCTGGGTCGGCTCGGGCGAGAACAACAGCCAGCGCAGCGTCGCCTACGGCGACGGCGTCTACAAGTCCAGCGACGGGGGCGCGAACTGGGAAAACGTCGGCCTCAAGGCGAGCGAGCACATCGGCAAGATCGTCGTGGACCCGCGCGACTCGAACGTCGTCTACGTGGCGGCGCAGGGGCCGCTGTGGCGCTCGGGTGGTGACCGCGGCCTCTACAAGACGATCGACGGCGGCAAGACCTGGAAGCAGGTCCTCAAGATCTCCGACGACACCGGCGTCGGCGACGTCGTCCTCGACCCGGCGCACCCCGATGTTCTCTTCGCGTCGGCGTACCAGCGCCGCCGGCACGAGTGGACCCTCATCGACGGTGGTCCCGAGTCGGCGATCCACAAGTCGGTGGACGGCGGCGCCACCTGGAAGAAGCTCGAGGGCGGCCTGCCCAAGGAGGAGATGGGGCGCATCGGCCTCGCCATCCCGCCGACCCAGACCGACACGGTCTTCGCGGTCATCGAGGCGGCCAACAAGGCGGGTGGCGTGTACAAGTCGAAGGACTCGGGCGGCAACTGGGAAAGGGTCGCCGAGTACGTCCCGAACGGCCCGCAGTACTACATGGAGCTCTTCCCCGACCCGAAGAACCCGAGCCGCATCTACTCGATGGACACCTTCATGCAGGTGAGCGAGGACGGCGGCGCCACCTGGAAGCGCGCCGGCGAGAAGAGCAAGCACGTGGACAACCACGCGCTGTGGATCGATCCCGACGACACCGACCACCTGATCAACGGCAACGACGGCGGGCTGTACGAATCGTGGGACCGCGCGCAGACCTGGGCCTTCAAGGCGAACCTGCCGGTGACCCAGTTCTACAAGATGGCGCTCGACAACGCCGAGCCCTTCTACAACGTCTACGGCGGCACGCAGGACAACTACACCCTCGGCGGGCCGTCACGCACGATGTCGGCGCACGGCATCACCAACTCCGACTGGTTCGTGGCGCAGGACGGCGACGGGTTCCAGCCGCAGGCCGACCCCGAGGACCCGAACATCGTCTACGCCGAGGCGCAGCACGGCGCCATCATCCGGCTCGACCGCAAGACGGGCGAGCGCATCGACATCCAGCCGCAGCCGGAGGGGAACGAAGACGGCTCGCGCTGGAACTGGGACTCACCGCTCATCATCAGCCCGCACTCCCACACCCGCCTCTACTTCGCCTCGCAGCGCCTGTACCGCAGCGACGACCGCGGCGACTCGTGGAAGGCGATCAGCCCCGACCTCACGAGGCAGATCGATCGCAACAAGCTCAAGGTGATGGGACGCGTCTGGAGCGTGGATGCGGTCGCCAAGAACTCGTCGACCTCGTTCTACGGCAACATCGTGTCGCTGTCGGAGTCGCCGAAGAAGGAAGGGCTCCTCTACGCCGGCACCGACGACGGGCTGATCCAGGTGAGCGACGACGCCGGCAGGACCTGGCGGAAGATCGAGTCCTTCCCCGGCGTGCCGAACAGCACCTACGTGTCGCGCCTCTACGCCTCGCAGCACGCCGCCGGGACCATCTACGCCGGCTTCAACAACCACAAGCAGGCCGACTTCAAGCCCTATCTTCTCAAGAGCACCGACGAGGGAAAGTCGTGGACCTCGATCGCCTCCGATCTGCCGGAAAACGGCGGCGTGTGGGCGTTCGCCGAGGATCACGTCGACCCGGACCTGCTCTTCGTCGGAACCGAGTTCGGCCTGTTCTTCACCGTGGACGGTGGCGGCCATTGGATTCAGCTCAAGGGGAAGCTGCCGACCGTCGCGGTGCGCGACATCGTCCTGCAGAAGCGGGAGAACGATCTCGTGGCGGCGACCTTCGGGCGCGGCTTCTACGTCCTCGACGACTACACGCCGCTCCGTGGCCTGAACGCAGCGACGCTCGACAAGGATGCGGTGCTCTTCCCGGTCAAGAAGGCCGACCTCTACGTGCCGACCAACTGGCTGGGCCTGCGGGACAAGGCCTTCCAGGGCGAGTCGTTCTACAACGCGGCGAACCCGCCGTTCGGTTCCGTCCTGACGTATTACCTGAAGGACGACATCCTGACGCAGAAGAAGATCCGGCAGAAGGCGGAGAAGGACACCGTCAAGAACGCCGGCGACGTCTTCTACCCGACCTGGGAGGCGCTCCGGGCCGAGGACCGCGAGGAGGACCCGGCGGTCATCCTGACGGTGTCCGACACCTCGGGCCAGGTGATCCGGCAGATCAGCGGACCCGCGACCGCCGGCTTCCACCGCGTGGCGTGGGACCTGCGCTACCCGCCGTCGGAGCCGGCCGCGCTCAAGCTGCCCGAGCCGGAGGAGTTCGACCCGCCGCGCCAGGGGCCGTTCGCTCCTCCCGGCGAATACACCATGCGCCTGTCGAAGCGGGTGAACGGCGTGACCACGCCGCTCGCCGGCCCGATGGTCGCCGAGGCGGAAGGCATCGGCGCTTCGTCCCTGCCGGCGGCCGACCGGCGCGCCGTCGCCGAGTACTCGCGCAAGGTGGCGCGCCTGCAGCGTGCCGTCCTCGGCGCCGAGCAGGCCGCGGGCGAGGCGCAGAACCGCATCGCTTTGTTCAAAAAGGCGATCGTCGACACGCCCGGGGCTGACCCGAAGCTCCTCGACGAGGCGCTGGTGGTCGAAGGCCGGCTCAAGGACCTGCTGATCACCCTGACCGGCGACGCGACCCGCGCGCGCCGCAACGAGCCGACGTCACCGTCGATCGAGGGTCGCGTCGAGCAGGTGGTCACCGGCTTCTGGTCCACCACCTCGGCGCCGACGGCGACCCACAAGCGCAACTACGAGATCGCCGCGGCGCAGTTCACCCCGGTCCTCGATTCGCTGCGGACCATCATCGACGTCGATCTCAGGAAGCTCGAGTCGGCCGCCGAAACGGCCGGCGCGCCGTGGACCCCGGGCCGCGTCCCGGTCTGGACGGCGGAGTAGCGCCGGCTCAGCGCCGCGACGCAGGGGGCTTGCGGGAGACCGTTTCGCCCGCGGCCGCGACCTCGCGCAGGAGCATGTCGAGGTCGGCCCCGGTCGTGCGGTAGTTGACGAGGCAGGCGCGCAGGGCGAAGCGGCCGCGCACCAGCGCATTGCTGACGAACGCCCGGCCGCGGCGCTGGACGGAGACGAGGACCGCCTCGTTCAGGCGGGTCAGGTCGGCCTCCGGCAGGCGCGGCCCCGGCGGCACGAAGCGGAAGCAGACGATGCCGAGATCGCCGCGGCTCAGCAGTTCGAGGCCGCGGGTGGCGCGCACCTTGTCGGCCAGCGCGCGCGCCAGCTGCAGGTCCTCCTCGATGGAATTCGAGAAGGCCTCGGCGCCGTGGTGCTTGAGCGCGATCCAGATCTTCAGCGCGCGGAAGCGGCGCGACAGCTCCGGCCCGTAGTCCCAGAACGCCGTCTGCTCGAGGCGGCCCGAGCCGAACATGCGCGTGTAGTCCGCCTCCTGGCGGAACGCGCGGCGCGCCGCCTCGGGGCGCCGGTACAGGACGCAGCCGGCGTCCACCGGCAGGTAGAGCCACTTGTGCGGGTCGAGCGCGATCGAGTCGGCGAGACTCAGCGCCCGCAGGAGCGGCCGGCCGCTCGGCGCCAGCACGGCGAAGCCGCCGTAGCAGGCATCGACGTGCATCCACAGCCGCTCGCGACGGCACAGGCGCCAGATCTCGCGCAGCGGATCGACGGCGCCGGTCGTGACCGTCCCGGCGCTCGCCACGACCGCGAAGGGATGGAGATGCGCCCGGCGATCGCGCCGCACGGCCTCGCGCAGCGCCGCGACGTCGAGACGGAGCCGACGATCGACCGGCACCGCCCGCACGAAGTCGCGGCCGATCCCGAGGATCGACGCCGCCTTCAGCACGGCGTGGTGCACCTCCTCGGAGGCGTACATCACCAGGGGCGCCCCCTTCTCACCGCGCAGCCCGCGCCGCGCCAGGTCGTACGCGACCGCGGCATCCCGCGCCGCTCCGAGCCCGGCGAGGTTGGCGATCGACCCGCCGCTCGTCAGCAGCCCTCCGGCCGAGCGCGGCAGGCCGACCATCTCGCGAATCCACTCGACGACTTGCATCTCGACCAGCGCTGCGCCGGGGGCCGAGCGAAACGCGGTGAGGTTCTGGTTGAGCCCCGAGGCCAGCCAGTCGCCGAGCGCCGCGGCGGCGAGGCCCGGCGGGTTGACGTAGCCCCAGAAGCGCGGGTCGTCGTTGTGCCGCGACAGGCGCACGAGCGCCTGCAGGTCCGAGGCAATGCGTCCGTGCGGCTCGGCGCTCCACGGCAGCGGCCGGCGGAACCGGGGCGCCAGCGCCCGCACCTCCTGCGCCGTCGGGACGATCCGGTCCCGTCCGCGCCGCGACCGCCAGCCGGAAAGCAGGCCGCGGATGGTCTTCTCCAGCCGCGCCGAGGCGTCGTCGGCCCGGTCGAGCCTGCGGCGGCGCGTCTTCGTCCCGGCTCCCCGTGCCATGGTCATGAGCCGCGCATGATGCCACACGCGGGCGCGAGGGTCGGGTCCTGTAAGATCGGCGGATGCTCAGGCTTTCGGGGGTGACGCGCGCCTACGGCGTGCACGAGGTCCTCAAGGGCGTGGACTGGGGCGTCGGGCCGCGCGCCCGCGTCGGCCTCATCGGGCCGAACGGCGCCGGCAAGACGACGCTGCTGCGCCTCATCTCCGGGATCGAAGAGCCCGACAAGGGCACCGTCACCCTGACCCCGGGGATGTCGCTCGGCTACCTGGCGCAGGAGGGGGCGCGCCTCGCCGAGGGGACCGTCCTCGATGCCCTGCTCGCGCCGTTCGGGAACGTGGCCGCGCTCGAGCGTGAGCTCGAGGCCATGCACCACGAGATGGCGACGGCGCAGGGCGAGCGGATGGACACGCTCATGCGGCGCGCCGGCGATGTGCAGCATCGCTTCGAGGCGGCCGGCGGCTTCACCCTCGAGACGCAGGCCAAGACGATCCTCGGGGGCCTGGGCTTCGCCCCCGACGATCACGCCCGCCCGCTCAAGGAATTCAGCGGAGGCTTCCGGATGCGCGCCGCCCTCGGGGCGCTGCTGATGCGGGCGCCGGACTATCTCCTCCTCGACGAGCCGACCAACCACCTCGACCTCGAGGCGGTGGGCTGGCTGGAGCAGTTCCTGCTCGACGCGCGCTCGGCGCTCGTCATCGTGTCGCACGACCGGACCTTCCTGAATCGGCTGGTCACCTCGATCGCCGAGATCGACAACGGCGCGGTGAAGGAATGGTCCGGCAACTGGGACGCCTTCCGGGAGCAGAAGGACCAGGCGCGGGCGCTGGCGGCGAAGCACGCCGCGAACGAGGCGCACCGCGTCGCCGAGGTGGAGCGCTTCATCGAGCGCTTCCGCTACAAGGCGACCAAGGCCCGCCAGGTGCAGAGCCGCATCAAGATGCTGGAGAAGATGGAGCGCACCGAGGCGATGGCGGAGGAGCACACCTGGCGCTTCTCCTTCCCGCCGGTGACGCGCTCGGCGCAGCGCGTGGCGCTCCTCGGCGACGTGCGCAAGGCCTACGACGGCCGCGCCGTCCTCAAGGGGCTCGACCTCGAGATCTGGCGCGGCGACCGCGTGGCGCTCGTCGGACCGAACGGCTGCGGCAAGAGCACGCTCCTGCGCCTGGTCGCCGGCCGCGAGCCGGCGGATTCGGGGCACATCGACATCGGCGAGAAGGTCATCACCCATTACTTCGCGCAGCACGTCCTCGAGACGCTGCAGGCGGGGCGCACCGTCGTGGAGGAGCTGCAGGCGTGGGCGCCCGGGCGCACCGAAGGGCAGCTGCGGTCGCTCCTCGGCATCTTCCAGTTCTCCGGCGACGAGGTCTTCAAGAAGGTCGAGGTCCTGAGCGGCGGCGAGAAGAACCGCCTGGCGCTGGCGCGCCTCTGCCTCGATCCCGGCAACTTCCTGCTGCTGGACGAGCCGACCAACCACCTCGACCTGCCGACGCGCGAAGCGCTCGAGGACGCCCTCGCCGGGTACGGCGGCACGCTGCTCTTCGTGTCGCACGACCGCTACTTCATCAACCGCGTGGCGACGAAGGTCGCGGCGTTCGAGGACGGGCGCGTGCGCCTCTACGACGGCGGCTACGACGACTACCTGGCCGCCTCCCGCGGCGCCGCGCCAACCGCGAAGGCGGCCGCGGTGGCCCGGGCCGGAGGCGCGCAGGGTCCGCGGCCGGCGCCGGCGGGCGCCGCGAAGGCCGGCTCCCCCGCCGCTGCGGGGCAGGGTTCGGGGCCGCGGCCCGCGTCCGCACCGGCCCAGTCCGCGAAGGCTTCCCTGAAACAGGAGGCGCCGCGGAAGGAACCGACCGGCGACGATCGCCGGGCGCAGCGCCGCGAGGAGGCGGAGACGCGCAACCGCCGCAACCGCGAGCTGCGCGTCTTCAAGGAGCGCATCGCGAAGATCGAGTCGTCAATCCTCCCGCTCGAGACGCGGCTCAAGGAGATCGACCAGGCGATGGCCGAGCCCGACACCTGGCACGACCCGGGCAAGGGAAAAAGCCTCGGCGAGGAGAAGAAGTCGATCGAGATCGAGCTGGCCCACCTCTACGACGACTGGGACCACGCCACGACCGAGATGCAGGCCGAGGAAGCGCGCCTCGGCTGACTCGTCCGCGCCCCCGAGCCGGCGTCCGCCGGCAACGCACTTAGAAAATGTGGCAGAAGCCGGTCTCGAAGCCGGATCCGGGAGTTCCTGTGAGGCCGGACAGACCCTTGCAGCCGCCGGCAGCGGGATCCGCCGCCGGATTCGTGCTCATGAGGAGGCAGCAGCCGCACTCATCCCCCGAGCAGGTCACGTCGCCGGGCTCCGGAGTCACCGGCAACAACGCGGGCCACGCCGTGAGATTGCCGGCACGGTCCACCGCCTCGAACTTGAACTGGAGGTCCTGATCGAAAGGGCCCAGCGGCCGGGCAAGACCATCCGCGCGTGCGATGCAGTTGTTCATCATGGCCTGCGCGTTCGCTCCCGGGGAGCCCGCGCCGAACATCGCCAGCGAGAGACCGTGGGTGAAGAGGTCGTCCGCGGCCGAGGCGTCGTGGGACGTCACGGCATAGGAGGCCCGCGTGCACGAGCACACCTGGGCGTTGGGATCGTTTTCGCATTTCTCCGGCAGTGAGCCTTCCTGGCCGAACGGGATCACCCCCGCGGCACCGTCATCGAGCAGGACGATGCTGACCTGCTGGGGGGCTCCTCCGGGACCCGGAACGAGGTAGCTGGCGACGACCAGCAGGATGTCGCTCAGTCCCGGCACGCTGTCGGGGTCGGTCACGCCGGCGCGCAGGCGCGCCTCGGTGTAGCGGGCGGTGATGGTTTCCGCCGGGAAAGGCGCCTGGAACATGCCGGCCGTGAAACCGTTGTCGCACAGGAAACCCTGCAGCACCGCCGTGTAGTCGCAGATCGCCTCGGCCTGCGTCTGCACCGCCTCGGCCGATCCGATGACCGGCGGCCCGCCGAACAGTGGCGGCGGGATCGAGTCGAACTGCAGAACGTTGTTGGTTTCGTCGGTCTCGGCCTCGGACTGAACGCCATCGGCGACGACCTTGTAGACGTCTCCGGACTGCGCTCCGGGCGGACTGAACTGGAAGTTGGCGATCTCGCCCGGAGCCAGGTCCGTGGTCTCGACGAGACCGGCGAGAACATCCCCGGTCGGGGTGACGCGCAGGATCGTGTGCCGCGCCGGGCCGGCGGTGCACGGCCCGGCGTTCGTGATCGCGAACCTGAGCGGCGGCCTTCCATCGAAGACGACCGGGCTGAAGGCGAAATCCCCCGCGATGCCGCGCGCCGCGGCGGCTTCTCCGACCGCTGCCATTTCGGCATCGCCGTACAGCCCCCTGGCGGCCAGCTTGAGCGCGTGCACCCCGTCGCAGAAATCGGGGGCGCGTGGCACCAGGAAATGACTCTCGAGGACAATGCGGTCGGCGGTCTCCTTGCCGAGCGATCCGAAGACGTCGTGCAGCAGCGCCGACCAGATCTCTCCGTCGGCGTGCACCTCCCTTTCCAGGTCCTCGGGGTAATGCTTGCCACCATCCACTCGTCGCAGGCACGTTCCCTCGAAGTCCCACTCGGCGATGCAGGCCGGGTCGCCCTCGTTCCGGGGCGAGTTGCTGAACGCCCAGTAGTCGCCGAAGCCCTCTCCCATGGCGCCGGTTTCCCCGAAAGGCAGGAAGCGCGCGGGATTCTGGTTGTCCTGGATGGCGTGCCCGTACTCGTGCAGGATGACGTCGGCGTCCTCGGCATCGTCCACACCGCCTTCGCCGAAGGCGACCCATCCCGCGCCGAACGGCAGCGGCACGTAATGCGAGTTGTCCACGCCGCGCAGTCCGTGCGGATCGGCGCGCAGGACGCGATTGTTGACGTCGGTGAAGCCGAGCGACTGGATGTAGCGCTGGCTGCGATCGATGTGGAGGTACGCCATCACCGCTTCGAACCCCTGCTGGTCGCGGGTGAACAGGAACTGCGCGTTCGGCGAAGTGACCATCGGGTTCGACGGAGCCTCGATCAGATCGGCGATCCGGACGTACGGTCCGCTCAGGGTGAACGGACCGAGGAGATCGCTGAAGAGGCGCGTCACGCCGGGAAGCGGTCGATTGAAGTAGGCGGGGGCGAAAGCCGCGTCGGCGGCATCATCGTGATCCCGCAGCGTCGGGTCGCCGAGTGTCACTACCGGGTTGGGGTCGAACACCCTGCCCTGCCCCGTGGTGGCCGTCTGGACGAGGTTCCGGCTGAGCACGATCGCGCCGGTCCGTGCGTTCACGAACGTCTCGAAAAGCGCCACGGGAGACGCCGAGTACAGCAGGACGCGGTACACCAGGACCGGCGCCGCCTGCCACGCGAGGATGCCGAGCGCCGTCTCGCCGATCGGCTGGATCGCCGTCGCGGCGCCAGGAACCGGAACGCCGCGCTTGTCGGTTTCGGCGGCCGGCATCGCGGTCACGCGCTGGACCGCGGCGCGTCTCGCCGCGGTCGCGGTCAGGCGCGGCGAGGTGCCCAGGTCGAGCCGCTCCGCATACGTGCTCTGGACGAGAGTGACGGCGCCCGAACGATCCAGGTGCACCTCCAGGCCGCCATCGAACACAGGCAGCCCGGCGTGCTCCTGGTCGAAGCCGACGTGCGTGCCTCCGGGGCTCTCGCGGAGACCGCGCAGCCGGAGACCCTGCAGATCGTCGGGGATCCCGAAGAGATCCTGGTTCTCCAGGAGGAAGGTCCGCGCGAGTCCCTCGGCCGTCCCCGGGCGCGGCGGAGTCAACCGTCCGGCGAGCGTGCGGATCCCGGTCCGATTCGCGTTCCACAGAACCTCGATGCGATCCGACGAGAGCGCCCGCAGGCGCTCGATCGCGAGCTGACGGTCCGGCCGGGACGCGGGCGCTCCTGCGACGGGGGTTCCCGAAACGGGTGCGGGCGATCCCGAGGCGGGCGCGAAAGCGAGCAGCAGCAGGACGAGCGAGAGGACGGCAGGACGCCTGTTCATGGACCACCCCCGTAACTCGAGCGATTTGCCGGCATTGTTCGTCAAGGAGGCGGCTGAGCGCAAGCAAATCGACGGCAGCCGCGCTCGAGACTCAGCGGTACGAGAACTCCGGGTGCAGGAGCCCCAGCACCACGCCGAAGGCCCACTGGGCGATGGGCGTGAAGATCTTCCACGCCAGCAGCAGCCCGAGGATGCGGAACGCGGGGTTGAACATCATCCGCTGCACCGCCTGGCCGAAGGTCGCGGGCGCCAGCCCGGTCAGGATGCCGGCGCCGTCGAGGGGCGGAATGGGCAATAGATTGAATAGCCCGAGCAGGACGTTGAGGTTGAGCGCCACCGACAGGAGCAGCGCCAGCGCGAAGCCGAACGACTCGGCCCCGGCGGCGCCCGGCTCGACCATGTGGCTGAAGTCGATGCGCGGCGGCGCGACGAAATAGCCGGTGGCCAGAAGCGCCCGGAGGATCGTGAAGGAGATTGCCGCGAGGAACAGGTTCGCGGCCGGGCCGGCCGCGGCCATGGCCGCCTGCCGGCGCGGGTAGGCGGCCCCCCAGCGCGGGTCGTACGGCGTGGACGCCCAGCCCATCATCCAGCCCGACATCATGAAGGTCAGGATCGGGAAGATCACCGTCCCGAACGGCTCGCGCTGGATGTGCGGCCACGGGTTGAGCGACACCTGGCCGCCGCGATAGGCGGTGTCGTCCCCTCCCCAGTACGCGGCGAGAGCGTGCGCCCCCTCGTGGAACGCCAGCGTGAACAGGAAGACGGCGTACCAGATCAGGAACTCGGGGATCTTTTCCAGGATCGCCTCGATCGATTCGATCCGTCTCGAACGACGATCAGTCTTCGAGCGTGAAGCCGATCTTGATCGTCACCTGCCAGTACGCCAGCTTCCCCTTCTCGATGTAGCCGCGGGTCGACAGGACCTCGAACCAGCGCATGCTCCGGAGCGTCTTGCCGGCGCGGGCGACGGCCTTCTCGACCGCGTCCTCGACGCTCTTCTTCGAGGATCCCGTCAGCTCGATCGACTTGTAGACATGCTCGCTCATGGCATCCCCTCCATTTCCCCCCGTCGCGGGACGCGACGGGGCGTGTATTCTAGTCACGATGCGACGCGTTCGCTGGGCCGTTCTCGGCATCCTCGTCCTGCTCACCATGGCCGCCGCCTGGCGCATGGCGCGCATGACCGACATCCACCCGGAGATCGTCCGCGAGCCGGCCATCGCGGTGGCGAAGGAGCCGGCCGCGGCGCGCCCGGCTCCGGAGTTCCCGCACGCCGACGCCGAGGCGTGGATCAACTCGCCCCCCCTGCGCCTGAGCGGCCTGCGGGGCAAGGTGGTGGTCCTCGACGTCTGGACCTTCGGCTGAATCAACTGCACACGAACGCTGCCGTGGGTGGCGTCGATCGCGGAACGGTTCGGACGGCGGGGCGTCCAGGTGATCGGCGTCCAGAGCCCCGAGTTCGAGCAGGAGAAGGACCTCGACCTGGTGCGGGCGGCGGTGAAGCGTTTCGACATCACCTGGCCGATCTACGTGGACAACGACGAGAAGATGTGGGACGCCCTGGGCACCGAAGCCTGGCCGAGCCTCTACGTCGTGGACAGGACGGGCGGGATCCGCCTGACCCACATCGGCGAGATCCACAAAGGTGACGACGACGCGACGAAGATCGAGGCGCTCCTCGAAGCGCTGCTGCGCGAGGCGGCCCACCCTCCGGGCCGCCCCGAGTCCGGCTGAGTCTCGTCCCGCGGCCCCTGGATCCGGGCCGCGGGCCACGAGGCCTTCCCGTCCTAGAAAGTTCCCCGGTCCCCGCGCGGTTTCGTTCTCAGCGGCGGAGGCGTGAGGGAGGCGACGATCTTCCTGTTGAGCAGACCGGCGAGGATCAGCGCCTGGTAGTAGGCATCGTAGTCGGCGCGATGGGTCTGCGACTTGTCCTGCGGGGGAAGGTACAGCAGCTCCTCCAGCCGTTCCTTGTTGGTCTCCGACCAGCTCACTCCGAGCCGGCCCATGGCCAGCGACTTGGTGTCGAGCGCCTTGTAGCCGAACGGGTTGGGGATGCCGAAGCGCTCGTAGTACCAGGAGATGTAGGACCAGTCGAAGACGGCGTTGTGGCCGACGAACACCGCGCGACCGCCGGTTTTCCTGAGGCGCTTGTCGACGAAGTCGGAGAGGCGCCGCATCGCGTCGCCGGCCGGAACGCCGTGCTCCTCGAGATGCTCGCGCGTGATGCCGTGCACCTTCATCGCCCCAGGATCGAACCCGGGCGCCATCGGCTTCAGCTCGATGTAGAAGCGCTCTTCCTCCGGCGCGAAGCGGAGGTCGCGCTTCGAGACGACCACCGCGCCGATCGACACCAGGTTGTACAGCGCCGGCACCGGCCCCGACGCCTCGATGTCGACGCAGAAGTAGACGTCCCTCGACATTTCTATCGCGACTCCGTCAAACGGTCGTAGAGCAGCTCGGGTGCCACATCGGCTCCATTGGGCCAGACGATGGTCCCCAGGTCGACGTCGACGCGCACCTTGGCGAACTCGGCGTCATCGAGCAGGGGAGCAAGGATCCCCGTGAACTCCAGGATTGAACCGAGATCAACTTCGCCCGACACTCCATCCTCGAAGCGAAGGAAGACTCGCTTCTTTCCCAGCGGCTTCACCTCGACCACGTCTCGCAGCAATGGTTACCTCAGCGGCTCGATGGGCTCCAGCGGGCTCCGCGACTTCGCCCAAGACCAGTCGTTCATCAGCTCGCTTCGATGGCTCAACGCCCACTCCACGACGAGTCCGAGCACGCGGGGCGGAAGTGAACCGCCGAGCACCTGGAGCGGGTCGATTGCGATTGGCGATGATGATTCCGAAGAACCTGCAGATCTCTGGCACGAGTTCATACTCAGGCTCTCCACGCGGAATTGTAGCCCGACCGCCGTCCGAACGGGGTGGACGATTGGATTACCGAAGGCGGGGTCGTTTGTCCATGCGGGCGATCCAGGCCAGCACGTTCGGGTGGTTGTTCCCGGGCTTCTGGTAGTCGCGCAGGATGAAGTGGAACAGCTCCTCGTCTTCGGACGCGAGCGGGATCGAGGCGTACTTGACGAACGGGAACGCGGCGACGTCCGCGGCGCCGAACTCGCCGAGCAGGTAGTCGCGCCCGGTCAACATCTGTTCGAACAGATCCAGAGAGGTCGCCATGGCGGCGCCAAGACGGGCCACCCGCTTCTGGTCGCGGTCCTTCTCGGGCTTCTGCAGCTCGTCGTCCAGCTCGTTCGGCGGCCGCTTCCAGACGCGGTTGAACCAGTCGATGAAGACCAGCGTCTCGGCGCGCTTCGCCGGGTCGGCGGGATAGAGACGCGGCCGATCCGGGAAGCGGTCCTCGAGGTAGCGGACGATCTCCATCGAGTCGATGACCGGCGTGTCGCCGTCGGTCAGGACGGGCACCAGCTCCTGGCCGCTCACCTTGACGACCTCGGCGCGATCCTCGGGATCGACCCAGATCGATCGGGCTTCGAGCTTCTTGTGGCCGAGCGCCATCTCCACGCGCTCGCAGTTGGTCGAGTGCTTCATCCGGTAGAGCGTCAGCATCGTCTCCCCCTGTCGTTAGTCGCCGCGCAGGATGTTGCCGAGCACGCCCGAGGCCACGCCGCCGCCTCCGCCGGTGCGGCCGGGGATGCGCGGGATGAGCCAGGACAAAAACGCCTGGGTCGAGCGGCTCTGCATGTAGAGATCGCCGGCGCCCTTGAACTCGCAGACGAGGCCCTCCCCCGACAGCAGGGTGGACTTCCAGCCGCCGACGCGCCGGACGTCGTACGTGAGCCCCGAGCCGAACGCCACGACGTGGCCGGTGTCGCAGATGTACGGCGCCCGCCCGTCGAGCGTCACCTTGTGGATGGCGCCGTAGGACGACAGGAGCACCGGCCCGGTGCCGTTGGCGCGCAGGAGGAACAGACCCTCCGAACCGAAGAAGCCGCGTGCTCCGCCCCACTTGAGGTCGAGCTCGATCCCCGGGTCGCTGGCGAGGAACGAACCGGACTGGATGAAGAGCGTCTCGTTCTTCATCTGCACGGCGCTGACGTCGCCGGGCAGCGCCGGCGCGAGGGCGATCTCGCCGGGCCCGCCCTGGGCCCGGAAGGTGTTGGCGAACAGGGTCTCGCCGCCGAGGACCGACCGGGTGACGGCGCCGAGCAGCCCTCCCTTCATCTGGGTGTCGATCGTCATGTTGGCGGTCATGCTGACCATCGCTCCGGCCTCCGCCTGGATCGCCTCGTTCGCCTCGAGGCGGAGGATGGCGAGCGAATAGGACGGCTGGTAGCGGATGTCGATCTGCATCGCGGCTTCTCCCTCTTCGACGTGATGTCGTCGGTGCGCCGGGATCATACCGGAGCGGGGGCCCGGCGGTTGCGTGCCGGAAAACCGGCCTTTCGGGCGATTTCCGGCCCGGAGTCCCGGCGAATTCCAGCCGGGGGTCCCGGCGGGTTGTCCTCCCGGGAGAGCGAAGCCTGCGCTAGAATGAGGGCAGTTCGTTCGCCTTGGAGGTGCCCTGCATGGACCCGCTGGACGAAAAAGAGGTCAAGGACGCGGTCCAGAAGATCCTGGACGAGATGATCAACCCGGCCATCGCCGGCCACGGCGGCTGGGTCGATCTGCTGGACGTCAAGGACAACAACGTCTACCTTCGCCTCGGCGGAGGCTGCGTGGGCTGCGGCATGGTGAACGTCACGCTCAAGCAGGGGATCGAGGCGACGCTCCGCGAAGAGATCCCGCAGATCGCCGGCGTCATCGACCAGACCGATCACGCCGGCGGCACCAACCCCTACTACCAGCCCGCGAAGTAGGGTCTTCCGTGGATTCCCCGCTGCGCGAGCCGGGCGCGATCCTGCTCGTCTCCTGCTACGAGCTGGGGCGCCAGCCGCTGTCGCTGGCGAACGCCGCGGCGGGACTGATGGCAGCCGGCTTCGCGCCGCGCGCGCTCGACCTGGCGCGCGCCTCCCTCGATCCCGATGACGTGCGCCGGGCGCGGCTCATCGCCGTCTCGGTGCCGATGCACACGGCGCTGCGAATCGGCGTGGCCGCCGCGGCCCGCCTGCGCGCGCTGAACCCCGGCGCCTTCGTCTGCTTCTTCGGCCTGTACGCCTGGCTCAACGCGGAGGCGCTCCTCGAGGGCACCGCCGACGCCGTCATCGGCGGCGAGTGCGACGAGCCGCTGCTGGCACTGGCGCAGGCGCTCGCCTCCGGAGCGACCGGCGTCGCCGCGGCGCAGGGCTCCGAAGCGATTCCGGGGGTGCGGACTCGCGCTGCGAACGCGGGACCGTGGCTCGCGCGGCCGAAGCCGCTCCTTCCCGAGCGCGGGCTGCTGCCGCCGATCGACGGCTACGTCAAGATCGAATCGGACGGCGAGATGCGGATCGCGGGCCAGATCGAATCGACGCGCGGTTGCAAGCACCTGTGCCGGCACTGCCCGATCCCGCCGGTTTACGGCGGGCGCTTCTTCGCGGTGCCGCTCGAGACGATCCTCCTGGATGCGCGCCGGCAGGTCGAGGCCGGGGCACGCCACCTGTCATTCGCCGACCCCGATTTCCTGAACGGACCAGGACACGCGATCAAGGTCGCGTGCGCCCTGGCGAAGGCGCATGCCGGCGTGACCTTCGACTTCACCGCCAAGGTCGAGCACCTCAAAGCGCACCGGTCTCTTCTCCCGGAGCTGCGCGACCTCGGGTGCCTGTTCGTCATCTCGGCGGTGGAGTCGCTCGACGACCGGGTCCTCGCCATCCTCGACAAGGGGCACACGCGGCGCGACGTCGAGGAGGTGCTCGACGCGACGCGCGCCGCCGGGATCACGCTGCGCCCGACCTTCGTGCCGTTCACTCCCTGGACGGGGCTCGAAGGCCAGCGCGAGCTGATCGACTTCATCGTCGGCCGCGAGCTCGTCGAGGCGGTGGACCCGATCCAGATGACCATCCGGCTGCTGGTTCCGCCGGGATCCCTGTTGCTCGGACACGAAGCGATGCAGCCGCACCTCGCCGGTCTCGACGCCGCCCGCTTCACCTGGACCTGGCGGCACCCCGACCCGCGCGTGGATGCGCTGCAGCAGGAGAGCATGGCGATCGTCGAAGCGGCCGCGCGCGAGGCGCGCAGCGACGAGGAGACCTTCGCCCTCCTCGCCGCCGCGGGCGGCGCGACCTCAACGCCTTCGGCCGGCGCACCGACAGCGGGCGCGCGGCCGGCGCGGCGGCGGGCGCCGCGGCTGACCGAGCCGTGGTTCTGCTGCGCCGAGCCGATGGAAGGTCAGTTGGCGGCGCTGAGATCCGACGACGCCCCCGGCGTCTGAGCGGTCTTCTCCCCTTCGATCGGCTTCTTCGGCGGCAGAGGCGGCGGCAACGGCTTGCGCGGCAGCATCGCCGGTCGGTTGGCGGCGTCGTAGACGACCGACGCCATCACCACCGCCGCCTGCATGAGATCCCCCGGCGGCACCCGGTCCGCGACGTCCATGTCGGAGTGGTGCGTGCGGGTCTCGTAGTCGAGCGGGTCCTGGATGAACTGGAACGCCGGCAGCCCGACCGCGTCGAACGGCTTGTGGTCGGTGCCGAAGGTGTTGCGGATGCTGATCGCCTCGACGCCGAGATCCCTGAACGGCGCCAGCCACGCTTCGAAGAGCGGCCGCATGGCATCGTTCCCCTGCAGGTAGACGCCGCGGATCTTCCCGGCGCCGTTGTCGAGGTTGAAGTACCCGGAGAGGCGCGCGTGCTCGGGCTTCAGCGTCATCGTCACCGGGTTGGCGAAGTGGTTCTTCACGTAGGCGCGCGACCCCAGCAGTCCCTGCTCTTCGCCGCTCCACAACGCCAGCCGCACCGTGCGGTCGAGCCGCACGTTGAGTGTCTTGAGGATGCGCGCGGCTTCGAGCACGACCGCGCAGCCGGCGGCGTTGTCGGTGGCGCCGGTCCCGCCGTGCCACGAGTCGAGGTGCGCCCCGAGCATGACGACCTCCCCCTTCTTCGCGCCGCCGGGAATCTCGGCGACGACGTTCACGGCGTCCGGCGTGTCGTCGTAGAAGCGGGTCTGCAGATCGATCTCGACCGACGGCGCGGGCCCGTGCTGGGCGAGACGGACGAGCCGGTTGTACGACTCCGACTCGAGGACGATGGTCGGCGGGGCCGCCGGCGTGTCGCTGTACCAGGAGCCGGCGCGCTCGGCGAAGACGATGCCGCCGGGGCCGCGCTTGTCGGAGTCGATCACCCCGAGCACGTTCTCGGACTTCAGGAAGGCATTGAAGCGATCGAGGATCGCCAGGCGGCGGTTGCCGTAGTCGGCGGTGATCTCGCCCGGGAGCGCGGCGCTGAGCGCCCGGCGTTCGTCCTCGTCGGCCGGCATCTTCTCGATCGGCCACTCGATCGGCGGCACCGGACGCGGCTCCGGCGCGGCCAGGAGCTTCGCCAGCCCATCGGCGTCATAGCGCTCGACGGCGGGCTTCACCGGCAGGTCGAGCTTGCGCAGCGGATCGACGAGCACGTACTTGCCGCGCAGCTTGCCGCGCCACGTCTCGGTGTACTTGTCGACCTGGGCGCGGAAGCGGGTCAGGTCGGCGCGGATGCCGTCGTCCTCGCGCTCGGTGGCGAACGGCGCGAGGATGACCTCGCCGCGGGCCGGGCCGCCGGTGCTGCCGCTCCAGGCGCGCGGCACGCCGCGCAGCGGCGCGTACGTCGGGGCCACCATCTCGGCGCGGAAGCGCACGACGTCCCAGCCGCGCCCGAACCTGCCCCAGGTCTCGAGACGCGGATCGGTCAGGCCCCAGATCTTCAGCTGCTTCACCGACCAGTCGGCGGCCGACTTGAACCCCGGCGAGTTGGTCACCCGCGGCCCATTGACGTCGGTCAGGGCGTACAGGTTCTGCATCACCTGCGAGCGCTGGAAGCCCTCCTCCTTGATCCGGTGTACGGTCTCCAGATCCACCTCTTCCGTCGCCGGGGAGGCCGGCGCCGTGCGCGCTCCCAGGGGCGCCGCGAAGAACACCGCCGCCAGCGCGGCGCCGAGAATCCCGCCCATCTTCAAGAGCCGTCGTGTCTCCATGGTCCCTCCCCAATCCTTCACGGTTCCTCCGCAAGCACCTGCGCGAGCAGGGCGGACAGATCTTCGAGGGTGTACGGCTTCGACAGGACGCCGGCGAAGCCGTGCTCCCGGTGGTGCGCCAGGATCGGATCGTTCGAATAGCCGCTCGACACGATGGCCCGCGCGCGCGGGTGGCGGGCGCGAATGCGCTCGAACGCCTCGCGTCCTCCCAGCCCGCCGCGGATCGTCAGGTCGAGGATCACCAGGTCGAAGGGGCGGCCCGCTCCCGCCTCGTCGTCGTACCGCCGGACCGCCTCCCCTCCCTCGGCGGCCGTCTCGACCTCGTAGCCGAGGTGCTCGAGCAGGTCGCGCAGCAGGTCGCGGATCATCGGCTCGTCGTCCACGACGAGGATGTGGCCGCTGCCGCGGATGACGCGGTGGCCGGTGTGCTCCCCCGGCTCGTCCGCCGCCTCGCCCGTCGCCGGCAGGTGCACCGTGAAGGTCGCGCCACGTCCCGCTTCCGACTCGACGGCGATGTGTCCCTCGTGGCGACGCAGCACCGACCAGGCGGTGGCGAGCCCGAGGCCGCTGCCGCCCTCCTTGGTGGTGAAGTAGGGCTCGAAGATGCGCGCCAGGTCCGCCGGCGGAATGCCCACCCCCTGGTCGCGGAAGGTGACGCGCACGTAGGGGCCGGGACGGAGCGGCAGGTGATTCGGCCGGGTCAGCCGCACGTTCTCGGCATTCACCTCGAGGCGCCCGCCGCCCGGCATCGCCTGCATCGCGTTGAGGGTCAGGTTGGCGAACACCTGGCTCACCTGGGTCTCGTCGATGGCCGCGTTCCAGAGCCCCGGGACGGTCGTGACGGTGCCCTCCACGGTCGAGCCGCGCAGGTTGAAGTCGACCGTTTCCCGCAGCAGGTCGCCGATCGCGGCGATCCTCTTCACCGGCGCGCCGCCGCGCGAGAAGGTGAGGAGCCGCGCCGTCAGATCCTGGGCGCGCGCCACGCCCTGCTCGCACGCCTCGAGCTGGGAGCGCGCCTCGGCGGGGAGGCGCGGGTCCACGCGCGCCAGCGACAGGTGCCCGAGGATGCCGTGCAGCAGGTTGTTGAAGTCGTGCGCCAGTCCGCCGGCGAGCAGGCCGATCGAGTCGAGCTTCTGCGCCCGCAGCGCCTCGCGCTGCAGCGCATCCTGCTCGGTGACATCGAGGATGAGGCCGCGCAGCGCCGGGCGCTCCTGGGGCGCCCCGATGGGGCGGATGCTCTGGCGCAGCAGCAGGCAGCGGCCGTCGGCGTGCCGGCCGCGGAACTCGACGAAGTGCGGCCGGCGATCGAACGAAACCCGGCGCAGGGTCGCGAGGACCTTGTCGCGATCCTCCGGGTGGACGACCTCGAGCCAGAAGCCCGGCTCGTCCACCCAGCGCCGCGCCGGGTAGCCGAGGATCGCCTCCGCCTTGCGGCTGACGAAGGTGTAGCGCGGTCCCGCGTGGATGTCCGGCTCCGCCTCCCAGACGATGCCGTCGAGGTCCTGCACGAGATCGTGGAAGCGCTGCATGCTCTTCGCCAGAGCCCCGTAGGCCTCCTTCATCTCGGTGACGTCGTAGGCGACGCCGATGACGCCGCCGATGAGCCCGTCCTCGTGGCGGAGCGGCTCGAGGCGCGACTGATAGAGCCGCCCGCCCCACGTCGTCTCGTACGACACCGACTCGCCGCGCAGCGCCCGGATGTGCGCGGCGATCGGCGGCATCTCACGGTCGTCGGTGCCGAAGAACTGGAAGAGCGTGCGGCCGACCACCTCCCCCGGCTTGAGGCCGAGCGCCTGCAGGGCCGCCCCGGCCGAGGAGGTGAAGCGCAGCGCGGGGTCGACGGTCCACAGCGCCGCCGGGAACTGCTCGAGCATCATCTGCAGCGCGTCCTTGCTGCGGCCGAGCGCCTGCTCGGCGGCGCGGCGGCGCGAGGCCGCCCGCCACAGCGCCCAGGCCCCGCCGAGCGCCGCGGCGGCGACGACGATCAGCAGGAACGCGAGAGGCCCGGGAGCCATTTCGATCTCAGTGGTGGTGCTCGTGCCCGGGCATCGCGGCCGCGGACCCGAAGCCGAAGCGCAGGTAGACCCAGAGCGAGATGGGCCGCTCGCCGTAGACGTCGTCGAGCCGCTCGTCGAAGCGGTAGCCGGCGACCGCGACCCCCGCCGAGGTCTTCGCCTCGCGCAGCAGCGGCAAGGTGTAAGCGTAGCCGAGCGTCAGCTCCTCGACGTGCGTGCGGGCCGGCTCGACGGTCTCGGGGCGCTGGATCTTGTTGGTCAGCTCGTAGAGATCGCGGTCCACCTGCTCGATACGGCCGTACACGTCGTGGCGCGAGCGGAAGTGCACCGTCGCCTCGGCGATGTGTCCCCACTCCTCCTGATCCTCGGGGAGGAGATTGCGGCCGCTGGCGGCGAGGACGCCGAACGAGCCGTCGGAGCCGAGGCCCTTCTGCCAGGAAATCGAGGCGGTCTGGCGCGTCTGGTTCCCCGCTTCGATGGCCTCGGGCTCCTCGCGCCGGCAGGCGGAGACCTGGAACGACAGGCCGGCTCCCGGGTTCACGGTGATTCTCCCGGCATAGGAATCGAGCGCTCCCTGGTCGAGATCCCAGCGATTCTCGTCCGGTTCGGCCCCGTGGAACAACGAAGTGTCCACGGTGACGAAGCGCGTCCCCCAGAGGGCCGTGACCACGTCATCGGAGATGTGGGTGGAGTCGAGATTGTGGTGCGACAGCGGCGCCATCGGGATGGCCGACGACGACAACCGGTGCGGAAAGGCGACCGGGCCCACCGCGGGCTCGCCGCGCAGCGCCGCCGAGAGCAGCAGCCGGTTCCCCTTCGGCAGCGGCCGCTCGAATTCAATCTGAAGCTGCACGAACAGGTCGTGCGCGTGCTGCCGGTCGATGAGCAGGTTCCCCTGGTAGGTCTCGCCGCGCTGGAACAGGAGCGGGCTCCCCTCGAGCGGCACGGTCGCCGGCTCGAGCGAGAACATGCCACGCAGCCCCATGCGCCAGGCGCCGAGCGGCCGATCACCGCCGGCCATGAAGTGGTTGATCGATTCGAAGACCCGTGCGCCCGAGTCCCCTCCCTGCCGGTTGGAGTCGAGGTACGCGTACCCGTGCCAGAAGAATGTCCAGCGATCGGCGGCCGACGGCCCGGCGGCGGAGGCCGAGGCTACGCCGGTGGTGACCATGAAGGCCGCGGCGAAAGCGGCGGTGCGGGGGTAAAATCGGCGCATCCGTCCGGCGCGCCGGGCGCCGGACCGCGAAGGAAAGGAGCCCTCGTCCATGCCGATCTCCCGCAGGTCCGCCATCGCCTCGACCGCGGCGCTCGCCTTCCTCCCTGCCGTCGTGCTGGCGGCGGACAAGAAGAAGTCAGAAGAAGGGATGCCCGAATCGGAGCCGTTCGGGCGCTTCACCGTCGATCAGGTGGCGCGGCGGTTGGGGCAGCCGAACGTGCATGTCTATGACGGCAACAGTGACGAAACCTATCACGAAGCCCACGTCCCGGGCGCGGTCCGGCTGTACAGCAAGACCATGAAGCCCACCGACCTGCCGGCCCAAAAGGACGCCACGCTCATCTTCTATTGCCACAACCTGCTTTGAATGGAGTGCCACAAGGCGGCCCGGCGGGCCGTCGAGTTCGGCTACAAGGACGTCTTCATCATGCCCGACGGCATCGACGGCTGGGTGAGCGCCGGCCAGAAGGCCAGCAAGGGAGACGACAAGTAGCGCCGCTTCGTCCGATGCCGCCGGCCTGCCCGGCGCGGTCTCAGGCGATCGGTTCGATGCGGATGTCGAGACGGGCGTGGGCGGCCCGCAGCGCGGCTTCGGCTTCGGCCGGTGTGTCGGCGCGGGCGAAGACGAACCCGAGGTAGGCGGAGCCTTCCGGCAGCGCCTCGACCGGCTGGCCGATGGTCGCGGTGATGGTGATCTCCTCGACTCCCGGCACCGCGCGCGCCTCGTCCAGTCCGCCGACCGCGACCAGGCGGCCGGAGCGCGGGATCGGCAGCATCATCACGGCGGCGGGACGCCGCTCGCGCTCCACCGAGTCGATGTCGCGGCCGAGCGCGTGCATCAGCACGACCTGCTCGAGCGACAGGCCCGAGCCGAAGCGCAGCACCCGGGCGCACAGGCCGCCGATGGAGCGCGCCGCCAGCTCGATGAGCCACGGCGCCCCTCCCGGCTGCAGGCGCAGCTCGGCGTGCACCGGCCCCTCGACGAGTCCGAGCGCCTTCGCCCCGGCCGCGACCGTCGCCTCGATCGCTTTCTGGTCGGAGGCTCCCAGGCGCGACGGCGTCACGTAGATCGTCTCCTCGAAGTACGGTCCGGTGAGCGCGTCCGGCTTGTCGAAGATGGCCAGCGTGCGGAGGCTCCCCTTCGACACGATCCCTTCGAGCGCCACCTCCTGCCCGTCGACGTATTCCTCGACCAGGATGCCGATGCGCGTTTCGGCCTTGGTCTTCTCGATCACGTCGGGGCGCTGGTAGAGGGCCTCGATGCGCCGGAACGCCGCGGCGTACTGGGTCACGTCGTCGGCCCGGATGACGCCGCGGCTGGCGGAGAGCGCCAGCGGCTTGAGCACGCAGGGATAGCGCCCCGCTTCCGCGTCGGCGCGCAGCGCCTCGTCCGTGGGCGACGGCACGCACGAGGCCACGCGCGCCCGCGGCGTGCGCACCTCCAGAGCCTGCAGCCGGCCACGCAGGCGGTCCTTGCGGCGCGCCGCGATGGCGGCGTCGAACGGATTGTGCGGCAGGCCGAGCAGCTCCGACGCCCGCGCCGCGATGACGGCGGTCCGGTCGTCGGTCGGGATGACGGCGGCGAGCGGCCGGCCCTTGGCGAACCAGGCGATGAGCCGCGCCGCGGCCGCGTCATCGCCCATCTCGAGCGTCATGGTGCGGCCGGGCGTGATGTCCTCGAGCGCCTGCGGCTGATCCGATCCGACGATCGCCTCGACGCCGAGATGATCGGCCGCCGCCAGGAAGTCGGCCGCCTTGTAGGTGTTCGTGGGCAGAAGGAGCAGCACGCGTGGGCGCTGCTCGACGGTGGTCCCCTGCCCTGTTCCAGAGTTCATGTCGGGATGCTTTCCTGGTCGCGCGGCAAGCGCCGCGCGGGGACCCGCTTCGTTACCCGCGCCGCTCCATCGGGACGTAATCGCGGCGCTCGCGCCCCGTGTACACCTGGCGCGGCCGGGCGATCTTCTGCTCGGGGTCGAGCAGCATCTCCTCCCACTGCGCCAGCCAGCCCACCGTGCGCGGGATGGCGAACAGCACCGGGAACATGTCCACCGGGAAGCGCAGGCTCTGGTAGATGAGGCCGGAGTAGAAGTCCACGTTCGGGTAGAGCCGGCGCGCCACGAAGTAGTCGTCCTGCAGCGCGATGCGCTCCAGCTCCAGCGCGATGTCGAGGAGCGGGTTGCGGCCGGTCACCTCGAACACCTGGTCGGCCATCCGCTTGATGATCTTGGCGCGCGGGTCGTAGTTCTTGTAGACCCGGTGGCCGAAGCCCATCAGCCGGGTCTCGCCGGACTTGACGCGCTTCACGAAGTCGGGGACGCGCGCCACCGAGCCGATCTCCGACAGCATGCGCAGCACCATCTCGTTGGCGCCGCCGTGCAGCGGGCCGTAGAGGGCCGCGATCGCCGCCGCCACCGCCGAGTACGGATCCACGTGCGACGACCCGACACCGCGCATGGCGCTGGTCGAGCAGTTCTGCTCGTGGTCGGCGTGCAGGATGAACAGCACGTCGAGCGCGCGCTCGAGGACCGGGTTCGGCTTGTAGCGCACCTCGGTCATCTTGAAGAGCATGTTCAGGAAATTGCCGGTGTACGACAGGTCGTTGTCCGGGTACGAGAACGGCAGCCCGGTGCTGTGCCGGTAGGCGAACGCCGCGAGGGTCGGCACCTTGGCGAGCAGGCGGTAGTGGTGCTCGCGCCGCACCTTGGGGTTGAAGATGTCCTTCACGTCCTTGTAGAACGTGGACATCGCCGCGACCGTCGAGATCAGCATCCCCATCGGGTGCGCGTCGTAGCGGAACCCGTCGATGAACTTCTTGATGCTCTCGTGGAGGATGGTGTGGTGGGTGATGTTGTGCACCCACTCGGCGTACTGCTGCCGCCCCGGCAGGTCGCCGTGCAGGATCAGGTACGCGGTTTCGAGGTAGGTGCTCTCTTCGGCGAGCTGCTCGATCGGGTAGCCGCGGTAGTTCAGGATCCCCTTGTCGCCGTCGATCTCGGTGATGGCGCTGCGGCAGGCGGCCGTGTTCGTGAAGGCCGGGTCGTACGACATGATCCCGAAGTCCTCGGGACCGCTCTTGATCTGGCGCAGGTCCATCGCCCGGATGGTCCCGTCCACGATCGGAATCTCGTAGGCCTTGCCGGTGCGGTTGTCGGTGATCGAGAGGGTGGCGGCGCCGCGGTCGGCCGTGGGCCCCGGGGCCGGCTTCGAGGGGGTCGCCTTGGGAGCGGCCGTTTCGGCCGGGGCCTGCTCGGCCTCGGCGGCGTCGTCGTCCCGGCGCGCCTCGCGGGCGGCGCGGGCCGATCTGCCGTTGCCTGCGCTGTCCATCTCGTCCCTCATGAGCCGGATGCTGTGTGAACCACTGAAGGATAACCCATCGAGCCGCCCCGGGGGTATGCCTTCTCGGCAAACTTGAGGTGACGAAGCGCGCGAGTCAACCCCGGGAGCCGCTCAACCTCTTTTTGATCCGGGTCTTTCTGGTTCCGGCCCTTTTGCTTCCGATCGAAGGCGGCGGATGAGGGTGCTGATGTCCTCCGGCAGGGGGGACTCGAAGCTGACCCGCTGGTTCGTCAGGGGGTGGATGAAGGCCAGCCGCAGGGCGTGCAGGGCGGTGCGGCGGATGTGGTAGGAGGGCCTGCCGTACCGGTGGTCCCCGACGAGCGGGTGGCCGGCCTCGGCGAAATGGACGCGGATCTGGTTCTTGCGGCCGGTCCGGAGGCGCACGTTGACCACCGTGGCGTTGGGCAGCCGCTCGGCCACCTCGTATTCGGTGATCGCCTCCCTTCCCCGGTCGGGACGGCGGGTCGAACGCACCTTCAGGTCCCTGGGGCTCTCGACCACCCGGCTCTCGAAGCGGCCCTTCTCCTCCTCGACCGTCCCCTCGACCACCGCGACATAGCGGCGCTCGAGCGAGCGGTCGGCGAACTGCTCTTTGAGAGCGCCGAGCGCCGGGCCGGTCCGGGCGAACAGGAGCAGCCCCGAGGTGTCCCGGTCGAGCCGGTGCACCGGGAAGACCTGCGCGTTGCGGACGCCCCTCCCCCGCTCGTTCTCGAGCAGGCGGTCGAGCAGGCTGTCCTCCGAGCGCAGGTGGGTCGGGACCGACAGCACTTCCGGTCCCTTGTCGATGACGATGAGGGCATCGTCGCGGTGCAGGATGTCGTAGCCGCGGCCGGGGCGCTCGACCGGCTTCGCGTGGTAGCGGCGCCCCTCCTCCCAGGCGACCTCGAAACGGTCCCCGGGCCTGAGGCGGCGGGCGTAGTCGCCGGAGCGGACGGCCGGGGGCGCGGCCGAGCGCACCGAGCCGGCGTCGATGAGACCGCGGGCCTGGGCGTGGCTGACGCTCAAGCGATCGTGAAGGAGCGCCTGGAGGGTCCGGCCGGCGTCGGCCGGACCCGCTTCGACGGTGACCCGCTTCATCCCTGTGGAAGAGCTTGCCGGCGGAGCCGCCGGCGGGGGGTCAGAAGGAGGCGACTGCCTTGGCCTCGTTGTCGAAGATCTCGAACACGAGGTGCAGCGACACGATCGACATGACCTTGTAGACCGACTCGCTCGGCATCACGATCTTCGCGTTCCCGCCCTTGGCCGCGGCGCGCTTCTTCACCGCCACCAGCTCTCCGAGCCCGGCCGAATCGACGTAGTCCACGCCCTGCATCTGCAGGACGATGTTGTTGTTCCCACGGTCGAGCTCGTCCTGGACCGCTTTGCGCAACTCGAGGTCCCCGGCCCCCAGGGTGATCCTCCCCTTCAGGTCGAGCACCCGCACTTTCCCCGAATCCCTCGCGCTGATCTTCATGTTTCTCCCTGTTCCCGTGGCCCCCGGACACCCGGCTGGCCGCCGATGATGTCATAGCGCGAGGGAAGATGCCAAGCCGGACCGGGGAATGGCGTTGACACCTCTCGGCACCATGGGGCATAAGTCCCAGCGGATTTCGATTGTTCGCACCCTCGCCCGCGATGGAGGGCCCCTCTTGGCCGACGAGACGCGTTCCCCCGGGCGGTCCCACTGCATGCTTCTCGTCTTCCTCGTGTTCCTGCTCACGGTCGCAACGGCGCCGCGCCCGGCATGGGCCGATGACATCACCCTGACGCTGAATCACGGCGCTGCGCCGGGCGAGAGCCTGCAGACCTGGAGCGGCGGGACGTCCCCCTACCAGCTGCACCGGTCCGATCAACCGCAGGGGATCGTCGCCCCGGCGCACCTGGTCGGCACGACGAATTCGGGCGGCACGGGCCTCGCGGATGCGACGGCGCCTCCGGCCGGCTCCGCCTTCTTCTACGCCGCCGTCACGGGCACGTGTGGTGATTCGATTCTCGACCTGAACGAGACCTGCGACGACGGCGGGACGGCGCCGGGAGACGGCTGCTCCGCCGTCTGCCAGATCGAATCGGCGGCGTCGCTGTCGATCTCGCCGGGATCCGATGCGTTCGGCAACGCGCTGGTCGGGACGCCGACCGCCCCCCGGACGTTCCAGGTCAAGAACCAGGGGCAGGGCACGACCGGGTCACTCTCGATGGGCCTCGTCTCCGGCGACACGGCGGATTTTCAGCTCCTCGCGCCCATCGCCGGCGACTGCACCGGCGCGGCGCTCACCGGCGGCGCCTCGTGCAACGTCCGGGTGCGGTTCGCGCCGACGACGGCCGGGGCGAAGGGAGCGACGCTGCGGGCTTCGGCGACGCCCGGCGGCGCGCCGCAGTCCTCCCTTTCAGGGGTCGGCAAGTGGCCGCTGACGATCGACGTGAGCGGGACCGGGTCGGTGACGCGCGATGGGTCGCCCGTCTGCGTCGGAACGTGCCCTGAGACGACCGGCTACGACAACGGCGCCATGGTCGATCTCGCGGCGGCGACCGCGAACGGCAGCAATTCCTACTTCAGCGGCTGGAGCGGCGCCTGCGCCGGCTCGCAACACGACTGCACCGTCGCGATGACCCAGCCCCGATCGGTCGATGCCACGTTCCGATCGATGACCAACAACCTGGCGTTCGTCACCGCCGCGGCGGTGTCCACCACGCTCGGGAGCGCCGGCGCCTACGATGCGCAGTGCAACACGATGGCGACCGCGGCCGGGCTCAACAACGTCACGAACAACGCCTACGTCTCCTGGATCTCCCTGCCGGGCAGCCTGGCCCAGTCGCGCATCGGCGTGAGCGCGCAGGGGTGGGTGCGCGTCGATGGAAAGCCCTTCGCGACGACCCTCTCGAGCCTCCTGACCAGTGGAACCGTTTACAACCCGCTCCGGCTGGACGAGAACGGCGTGGATGTCGGCAGCCGCCCGGTGATGACCTCGACGAGCAACGCGGGGTCGGCGACGACGGACAACTGCTTCACCTACACGAGCAACGCCGCCACCGTCTTCAAGACCACCGGCGACGCGGCCAGCGGGTCGGGCGGCTGGAGCCTCCAGTCGGTCACCCCGTGCTCGCAGACGGCCTCGATCTTCTGTCTCATGAAGACGAAAAGCGCGGTGCTCACGGTGACGCCCGAGAGCGGCAAGCGCATCTACCTCAGCGGCAACTTCACGCCGGCGGTCGGCGCCTCCCCCGACCTGCGCTGCTCACTCGACAAGCCCGCGAGCATCGCCGGCACCGTGAAGGCCTTCGTGGCGAAGAACGGCACGACCGCCGCATCGGTCGTGAGCGCCGCACAGCGCTACATCCGCCTGGACGGGACGTTCATCGGCACCGGCGCCGACCTCGCGGCGGGTCACAGGATCAGCAGCGGGATGTGGGAGCTCGGGACCGGCGCCTACGCCGGCGACGGCCAGCTCATCTGGACCGGCGCGGCGACGCCGGCCACGGCCGGCACCTCCGCCAGTACCTGCACCAACTGGACGTCGACCATTCCCACGGCGGCCGTGGGTCGCGCCGCCTCGAGCGACACGGCCTGGTGGAATGCCAGCACTTCGTCGTGTGCGTCCACCCAGACGCGCCTGTACTGCGTCGAGCAGTAGGAGTCAGACCTCGAGGACGTAGCCGACGCCGCTCACCGTCTTGAGATGACGAGGGTCGGCGGGGTCGGTCTCGATCTTGCGGCGCAGGCGGTGGACGAGCTGCTTGAGCATCTGGCGGTCGCCGGTGCCGCGATTCCCCCAGACGTGGATGGTGAGACGCTCGGTCGGCAGGGTGTGGCCGGCGTTGGCGACGAGGAGCTGCAGCAGTCGCCACTCGAGCGCGGTGAGACGGACCGGGTCGCCGCCGCGGACAGAGACGCCGCGGCGCTCGGGATCGAGGACGAGGTCGCCGGCGTCGAACTTCGCCTCGCGCCCGTCGGAGACGCGCCGCAGGAGCGCTCGGACGCGGGCCAGGAGGGTGCGCGGGCTGAACGGCTTGGCGAGATAGTCGTCGGCGCCGAGGTCGAGGCCTTTCACCTGGTCCTCTTCGGCGGCGCGCACGGTGAGCATCATCACGGGCGTGCGCGACCCGCCCTCGCGGAGGCGCTTCAGGACGTCGAAGCCGTTGGCGCGCGGCATGTTCACGTCGAGGAGCACGAGGTCCGGCTGCTCCTCCTTGAACACCTTGAGCGCCGCCTCGCCATCCCCCGCCTCGACGATGAGATAGCCCGACTCGCGCAGCGCGAAGGCGATGAGCCGGCGCAGCTCGAGGTCGTCGTCCACGACTTCGATCTTCACGAGGTGCGCGCTTCGGCGGCGGCGCGGGCGGTGCGGGCGTCGATCGGCAGCGTCAGCACCAGGCGCGCCCCCGTGGCGGCCTGCGCGCCGGGCCGGGCGCGGCTGCCGCCGGCGGGGCGGGCTTCGACGTGGCCGCCGTGCCGCTCGACGATCGACTTGACGATGTAGAGACCGAGCCCCATGCCGCTCTGCTCCGGCTCCTCACCCGGCGAGCGCATGAACGGCTCGAAGAGCAGCACGCCGTCCTCCGCCGGGAAGCCGGGCCCCTGGTCCTCGACCCACAGCGTGACGTTGGAGCGATCGAGCTGGCCGCCGATGCGGATGACGGTGCTGGTCGGCGCGAACTTGTTGGCGTTGGCGATCAGGTTCACGAACACCTGCACCAGGCGCGGCGCATCCCCCAACACCTCTGGCAGCGGATACGGCAGGTCGACCTCGAGCCGCTGGCCGCGCAGGTCGAGCAGGGGTGCGGTCGCCTGCGCCGCTTCCTCCACCACCTCGTCGAGGTTGAGCGGCTGGCGGCGGATCTCCGAGTGGCCGGCGTCGAGCCGCACGCTCTCCAGCAGGTTGTCGATGAGCTGCGTCAGCCGCAGCGCGCCGCGCTCGAGCGACTTGAGCAGATCGACGGTCTCGGGGTTGGCGTTCTCCGGCAGCCGATCGCGCAAAAGCTCCAGCGAGGCGAGCTGCGCCGACAACGGCGTGCGGAACTCGTGGGTGATGTTGGCCAGCACGGCGTCGCGCAGCCGCCGCGTCGCCTCGATCTCGGTCTCGTCGCGGATCAGCTGGAACTGCCGGCCGGCCGCCGCGTCGCCGCCGGTCCCTTCCGCCTCGTCGTCGCGTCCGGCCGCCGGCGGCGCGCTGTTGATGACCACGGTGCGCAGGCTGCCGTTCCCGAGGAGCAGGCGCTCGGTGGAGCGGGCGCCGCCGCGGAAGCGGGCGTCGAGGATGGGACAGTTGTCCTCGCACGGGCGGATGCCGTCGGGCCCCTGCGGGTTCAGCAGGTCGCCGCAGAAGCGGCCGATGGCGTCTTTCGGGTCGATGCCGAGCAGGTCGGCGGTCTGCCGGTTCAGGAAGCGGACGCGGCGTTCGCGATCCACCGCGTACACGCCCTCCGAGATGCCGCCGAGGATCGCCTCGGCGTCCTTGCGGCGCCGGCGCGACTCGGCGGTGAGATCGAGCAGCTGGCCGCGCATCTCCTCCATCGAGCCGGCCAGCTCGGCCAGCTCCACCGCCTCGGCCGGGCGCGGGATGGGGGTCGTCAGGTCCCCGCGTCCGATGCGCCTCGTGGCGCGCGTCAGCTCCTCGATCGGGCGCGCCAGGCGTCGCGCCACCGCGGTGGCGAGCAGCGCCGCGATGCCGCCGGCGAGGATCCCGACCGCGAGCACCGAGCGGAACAGACCGCGCGCCGCGGCGTCGATCTCGCCGATCGGCAGCGCCGTCTCGATGAGCGCCTCGGGGGCGCCGCCCCGGGTCGTCACCGGCTCGAGGGCCAGGTACGCGCCCGACGAATCGACTCGCGCCGCCAGCGGATGGCCCTCTTCGAGCGCCCGCTGCCGCAGCGACGCCCGGTCCGAGGCCTCCTCGGAGATCTCGCGCCACCCGAGCAGCTCGACATGCAGGCCTCCCTGGGCGCTCAGCGACTTCTCGAACGGCTCGTCGGCGAGCCGCGCCATGACCATGAGCGTCTGGGTGGCGCTCGTGGCGGGGACGGGCTGCAGGCCGGCGGCCGGCTCCCCTTTCTCGAGCGGCGCCGTCCCGACGAGCAGGAACGGCACCGAGCCTATGCGCGGCCCGAGGTACCAGCCGCCCGGCGGGGCGCCGGCGAGCGACTGCACGATGTTCCCCCACGGCAGCTCGGGAGGATTCGCGGCCAGCAGGTTGCCGCCACGCACCAGGGCGCAGCCGGAGAGGCCGCTGGCGATGCGGGCGCGGGTCACGAACGCGGTCAGCGCTTCGCGGTTCTGGGTGGCGAGCGCGCTCTGCAGCCCGGGCCGCTCCAGAGCCTGGCGGGCCGCCGCGACCAGGTCCTCCCCCGCCAGCCGCAGCGCCTGGCGGGCGCCGGTGGCCGCGAGACGGGCGCGCGCCAGCGCCTGGTCGTTCGCCAGGCGACGCAGATCAATCGCCGCGGCGGTCACGACCGCCACGATGGCGCCTGTCACCAGCCCGACGTTGAGCGCGATGAGCAGGGTGCGGAGACTCAGCCGGCGCATCGCACCATCATACGAGGCTTCCTGCGGGCGCGCCGCTTCCGCGGCGCTTCAAGCCATCCTCCGGCCGGCCCGCCACTCGACGGCGCTCTTGGCGACCAGGGTGGCGAGCGCCAGGAGCGTCAGGAGCGACGCGACCCCGAACGCCGCGGCGATCTGGTACTCGTTGTAGAGGATCTCGACGTGCAGCGGGATGGTGTTGGTCTGGCCGCGGATGTGCCCCGACACGACCGACACGGCGCCGAACTCCCCCATCGCGCGCGCGTTGCACAGGATGACGCCGTAGAGGATGCCCCACTTGATCTTCGGTAGGCTGACGTACAGGAAGGTCTGCCAGCCGCGCGCGCCGAGCGTCAGCGCCGCCTGCTCCTCGTCGGTCCCCTGGGATTCGAGCAGCGGGATCAGCTCGCGCGCGATGAGCGGCGAGGTGATGAACAAGGTCGCGAGAACGATCCCCGGCAGCGCGAAGATGATCTTGAAGTCGTGTTTCGTCGCCCAGTGGCCGAGGTAGCCCTGCGCGCCGAAAAGCAGCACGAAGATCATCCCGGAGATCACCGGCGAAACGCTGAACGGCAGGTCGAGGAGCGACGTCAGGAAGCCGCGGCCGCGGAACTCGAAGCGGGCGATGAGCCACGCCGCCGCCAGCCCGAAGACCAGGTTGATCGGCACGACCAGCGCCGCGACCGTGAGGGTCAGCTTCACCGCCGCGAGCGCCGCCGGGTCGGAGACCGCCTGCGCGTAAACGCTCCACCCTTTTCGGAAGGCCTCGACGAAGACGACGACGAGGGGCGCCAGCAGGAACAGCCCGAGGAACGCCAGCGCCGCGCCGATGAGGAAGGCGTGCACCGGCCCCGACGAGTGCCCCCGTCCCTCCGCCGGCTCGCCCGGTCTCATGCGCGCGCCACCGGACGCGAGGTCCACGCCGACAGCGCGTTCACGGCGAGGAGCAGGGTGAACGAGACGAGCAGGAACCCGAGCGCGATCGCCGCAGCACCCGCGTAGTTGTACTGCTCGAGCTGGATCATGATGAGCAGCGGCGTGACCTCGGTCTTGCCCGGCATGTTGCCGGCGATGAAGATGACCGAGCCGTATTCGCCGAGACCGCGCGCGAAAGCCAGGGTCGTGCCGGTCAGGAGCCCCGGCAGGAGCTCCGGAAGGATGACCCGCCAGAACGTTTCGAACGGCCCGGCTCCGAGGCTCGCGGCCGCGCCTTCGATCTGCGGCTCGAGGCCGCGAAGAATCGGCTGGATGGTGCGCACCACGAAGGGCAGCCCGATGAAGATGAGGGCGATGGTGATGCCGAGCTCCGTGTAGGCGATCTTGACGCCGAGCGGCGCGAAGAGCTGCCCCGCCCAGCCGCTCGGGGCATAGAAGGTCGTCAGCACGATGCCGGCGACCGCTGTCGGCAGCGCGAACGGCAGGTCGATCATCCCGTCCACGAAGCGCTTCCCGGGAAACGTGTAGCGCTCCAGCACCCAGGCGACGAGCAGGCCGAAGACGCCGTTGACCAGCGCGGCGAAGCAGGCCGTGCGCAGCGACAGGCTGTAGGCGGCGATGGTGCGCGGGTCGGTGAGGGTCTTGCCGAGCGCCTCCCATGACAAGGTCGCCGTCTTCAGGAAGAGGGTGGAGAGGGGCAGGAGGATGATCAGCCCCAGGTAGGTCAGGGTGATCCCCATCGACAGCCCGAATCCCGGCAGGACTCGTCCTCCCTGCCGCCTCTCCGCCATGCGTGTCTCCGCCGCCGCCCGCGCCCGCGATGAGGCGACCTACTTCGTCGCCATGATCCTGTCGAACGTGCCGCCGTCGGCGAAGTGGGTGGCCTGTGCCTTCGCCCAGCCGCCGAAGACCTCGTCGATGGTGAAGGTCTTCACCCCGGGGAAATCGGCGCCGTGCTTCGCCGCGATCGCCTGGTCGCGCGGACGGAAGTAGTGCTTCGCGGCGATCTCCTGCCCCTCCGGCGAGAACAGGAACTCGAGATAGGCCTGCGCCAGGTCCTTCGTGTTGTGTTTCGCCACGACGCGATCGACCACGGCGACGGGCGGCTCTGCCAGGATGGTCGTGGACGGCACGACGATCTCCACCTTGCCCTTGGCCATCTCGCGCGCCGCGAACAGGGCCTCGTTCTCCCAGGCGATGAGGACGTCGCCGATGCCGCGCTCGACGAAGGTGACGGTTGCGCCGCGCGCCCCGGTGTCCAGGATGGGGACGTTCTTCAGGATACCGGTGAGGAGCGCCGTCGCGGCCGCGTCGTTGCCGCCCGGCTTCTTGAGCGCGGCGCCCCACGCCGCAAGATAGTTCCAACGCGCCCCGCCCGAGGTCTTCGGGTTCGGCGTGATCACCTGGATGCCCGGGCGGCCGAGGTCCTCCCAGTCCTTGATCTTCTTCGGGTTGCCGGCGCGCACGAGGAACACGATGGTCGAGGTGTAGGGGCAGGAGTTCTGCGGCAGTCTCCCCTGCCACGCGCGCGGCAGGAGCCCCGCCTTGGCGATGTTGTCGATGTCGTACGCCAGGGCCAGGGTGACCACGTCGCCTTCGAGTCCGTCGATGACGGCGCGGGCCTGCTTCCCCGAGCCGCCGTGCGACTGGTTGATGGATACAGCCGTTCCTTTCTGAGCCTGCCATTTCTTCGCGAAGGCGGTGTTGATCTCCTGGTACAGCTCGCGGGTCGGGTCGTACGAGACGTTCAGCAGGGCGTTCCCGGCGGCGGCGCGCGCCGGGGCGGCGCCGCCGACCAGGGCGACGACCACGGCGAGCACGGCGACAGCGGGAATGGCCAGGGACAGCAGCAAGCGCAAAGGCTTGTTCATCGCACCCTCCTCAGAACGAAACCTGGAAACGGCTGTAGATGACACGCTCGTCCTCGCGATCACCGACGGCGGCGCCTCCCTCGAAGCGCGTCTCGATGTAGTCGAGCATCAGCTTGGCGTTGCGGCTCATGTACCAGTTGGCTCCGAAGCCGCGATCGCGCGCCACTTCGGCCGAGGTGGCCGGATTGGAATAGAACGGGAACGCGTTCGCGTCTTCCCGCTGCGCCCCGGCGCGGGCGACCAGCTCGAACGCCCCCCAGGTGTGCGCGTCGGGATCGAACGGCTTTTTCGGCGTGACCCCCTTGAACGAGGTGACGTCGTCGGTCAGGAGGAACGAGGCGGTGGCGTCCCAGGCGTCGGCTGTCAGATTCGTCGACGAGGTGTCGCGCGTCACCTCCTGGTATGAGCGCGCGGCCTCCGCGAGCAGCCCGAAGCGCCCGATCGACCAATACACCTGCGGGGACACCCGCTTGCGGCTTCCGCTAGCGACCGTCGTCCCGGCGGCGGTCGCCGGTGTCGTGGCGGTGGCGTCGGTGCGGTAGGTCAGCAGGGTCTGCTGTCCCGGGGTCCGGTAGGTCGGCAGGCCCGGAGCGGCCGGCGTCCCTTCGCTGTTCCCGTAGGTGGCAGCGACACCGATGCCGAAGCCCCGGAACGCCGTCGACGCGGTGCGCAGGAAAGGCTGCACGAAGACGCGCGCGCTGCCGTCCTTGCCGTTGGTGGTGTCGAGGTCGGCGCTGCCGCCGTCGGGCACGCCGTTCCAGATGCCGGCCGACCAGTTGAGGAGGCCCTCCATCGGGTCACCTCCGAGCATCAGGCCGATGTCGCGGTTGGGGGAGATGTTGGTGACGAAATCGCGCTCGACGAAGAGCATGTCCTGCGCCGACTGCAGGCGTTCGAGGCCGAACGGCACCTTCGTCTTGCCGGCGCGCAGCGCGCTCGTCGCCCCGAAGCGCCAGCCGACGTAGGCATCCTGCAGCACGGTCGTGCCCAGTCCGAAGTCCGGCATGATGCGGAAGTCGAAGCGATTCGAGACGCTGCCCTCGAAGATGGGACGTATGCGGCGCAGCTGCCAGGTGTTGGTGACGGGCCGATCGTCGTCCTCGGTGAAGAAGCGCCCGTCCACCTGGAGGTAGCCGCCGACGCGGATCCACGATGACCCGTCGGCCGACTTGATGCGGATGCCCTCGCGTCCCGCCGTCACGGTCGGATTGGTCTTCGCCTTCTCGGCCGCCTGCTCCTGCGTCACCTCGTCACGCCGCTCGAGCAGCTTCAGACGCTCGTCGAGCTCCTTTGTTGTGGCCCCGGCGGGCGCCGGCTCCGCGGCGGCCGCGTCCCCGGCGGCTTCGTCCGCAGGCGGCGCGGCCTCGTCGGCGGGCGCGGCATCGTCGGCCGCTTCGGCGTCGGCCGGAGGTGCCTCAGGCACCGGTTGTTCCTCGGGAGGAGGTGGCGCCGGGGGTGGATCTTCCGCCCGCGCCGGTCGCATCGCCCCGGTCGAAAGTCCCAGCATGAACAGCAGTCCCAGCATCCCGGTCCGGATTCCGCGTCGCGTCACGTGCGCGCTCCAGGAGCGGAGCCTCCGGAAGTCCGGTCGGATCCTCGTCAGCGTGGTTCACATCGGGGCGGCGGAGATCGTTCGGTTGTCCGATTCGACCCGCGTCGCCATTCGGCTCTTCGTCCCGTACCCGCACCTTCTCGCGCCGCTCGATGAGCGTGACGCACCCGTCGTGCACGGTGATCTCGACCGAGCCGAAGCGCAGCCCGCGCAGCGCGCGGGCGATGGCGTCCATCACCGGGCTCATGGCCGCCACGGCTCACCCGGGTGCGACCGGACGATGAGGATCGGCCGGTCGGAGGCGGCGGCGATGAGATCGCCGGTCACGCCGTGCAGGTTGAGGCGGCCGCGCTCGTCCGGCAGCGGCGCGCCGAGCACCAGGAGATCGGCGTTGCCCTCGTCCATCTCCGCCATCACCTCGTCGCGCACGTTGCCGTGCCGCAGGACGGTCTTCGAGGTGACGCCGAGCAGCGACAGGGTGCGCATGCCGGCCTGCAGGAACCGCTCCGCCTGGCGACGCTCGGCTTCGAAGTGCTGCTCGGGCAGGACGGTCATGATCGTCACCTCGCTCCCGAGGTGGCGGATGAGGCGGCCGGCGAACAGGATGTCCTCCTTCGCCGGCTCGCCGACCGCAACACCGATGACCGCCTTCAGAGGAACGCGCGGCGGCCCCTGGTCCGGGTTCGAGGCCTTGCTTCCCGAGGCGGAGGCGCGGGCGCCGTGATCGGCGTCGAGCGGGATGAGCAGGACGCTGTGGTCCCCCGCGCCCAGCAGGCGCTCGGCCAGGGTGTCGGCGCCGCGCAGCGGCATGGCGTGGATGACGAGGTCGAAGTGACGGCGCTCGGTCTCCTCTCCCACCGCCAGCGGCAGGGGCTCGGCGGCGGCGCGCGCCTCGAACGAGGCGAGCCCCGAGGCGACTCCTTCCTGGAGCGCGCGCAGCCGCGCCTCGCCGGCGTGGCCGTCCATCCCGTACGAGAGGAACGACACGCGGGCGTGCGACATGCGGGCCATCTGCGCCGCGAGCAGCATGGCGTTGCGGCTTTCCTCGGAACCATCCGTCAGGAGCAGGAACGACAATCCCGGGTGCGCGAGGGCGTGGAAGCGGCGCACGCCGACGTAGGCGGTCTCGCCGGGCCGCAGCGGAAAGCGGCGCGCCTGGTGCTGCGACCGGGTCGCCTCGAGGATGACCGCGTCGTCGCCGAACGGCGCCAGGGGCGCGATCGGCCGCACGCCGTCGAGACGCGGCAGCCGCAGGCGCAGGCGCTCGAACGACCCGAGGAAGCCGTTCGCCTCGACCGTCGCCTTGCCGAGGAGCGGCCAGCCGAGCGCATCGGGGGTGGTCTTCACCGCCACGTCCTCGGGGCGGAAGAGGACCTGCACGCGGCGCGGCGCCGCGGTCCCCGCGATGGTCGCGGTCGCGAGCGGGACGCGCACCGGTCCGAGCCGCACGCCCTCCGGCCCCGCCTCGCCGATCATGAGATTCGCGGTGCCGAGGAAGGTGGCGACGAACTCGGTCTGGGGACGCAGATAGAGCTCCTGGGGGGGACCGGTCTCGAGCAGGCGGCCGAAGTGCATGACGCCGATGCGGTCGGCCAGCTCGAACGCCTCCTCCTGGTCGTGGGTGACGAACACCGCCGTCACCTTGAGCTCTTTCTGGATGGCGCGGATGGTGCGGCGCAGGTCGGCGCGGATGCGCGCGTCGAGCGCGCCGAACGGCTCGTCGAGCAGGAGCAGCTCGGGCCGGTGCGCCAGCGCCCGCGCGATGGCGACGCGCTGCTGCTGGCCGCCGGAGAGCTGCCCCGGCAGCCGCGCGCCGAGGCCGGCGAGCCCGACCAGCTCGAGCAGCTCGTCGCGGCGGCGGCGGCGCTCGGCCCGCGGCGTCCGTCTCACACGAAGGGGGAACTCGACGTTGGCGGCGACGGTCATGTGGCGGAACAGCGCGTACGACTGGAAGACGAACCCGATGCCGCGCTTCTGCGGCGGCAGCCCGGTCACGTCGCGCCCGTGCAGGAGCACGCGCCCGCCGTCGGCGTCCGCCAGCCCGGCGATGAGGCGCAGCACGGTGCTCTTGCCGCTCCCCGAGGGGCCGAGCAGGACGAAGAACTCCCCTTCCGTCACCTCGAGGGAGACGTTGTTGACGACGGGATGCCCGTCGTAGCGCTTCGAAAGGGACTCCAGCCGAATCGACATGTCAGGTGCACGGCGTCCCTGCGGACGCGGCAATGAGATGGAATCTACAGCCGGCCGGTCTCAGGGGAAGTCGAACCGCGGTTCCAAAACGGTTCCAGTTTCAGGCGGCGACGCGGGGCCGGGGCCGACGCGAGGATGGGCCGGAACTAGCGGGTGTTGAGCGAGGCGATGACCTTGAGGATCGCCTGGGCGTCCACGGGCTTGGTGCAGAAGGCGTCGAAGCCGGCCTGCAGGGCCCGATCGCGATCCTCCGGTCGCGCGTCGGCGGTCAGCGCGATCGCGGGGATGGCGTTGCCCGCCTTGCGGACGCGGCGGATCAGCTCCTGGCCGTCCATGCCGGGCATGGCGATGTCGGCGATCAGGAGATCGGCGCCGCGCGCCGCCAGGGTCTCGATGGCGGCGCCGGCGTCGGCGGCACGCAGCACGAGCGCGCCGCGCCGCTCCAGGAACGCCGCGAGCAGCTCGCTCGAGTCCTCGTGGTCGTCGACGACCAGCGCCGTGACGTCCTTGAGGATCGGCAGGCTGCCGTCGTCGCCGCGAGGCGCGGGCCCGCCGGCCACGGAGGTCCCCGTCGCGAACGGGAGCGAGATGGTCACGACCGTCCCCCGCCCCGGCCCGGCGCTGGCCACGCGGATCGAACCGCGGTGCGACCGCACGAGCCGCCGGGTGATCGCCAGCCCCAGGCCGAGCCCGCCGCGCCCGGGCCGCGTCCCGTCCGCCGCGCGGCGGAGCCCGTCGAAGGCCGATCGCAGGTCGGCGGGGGCCATGCCGATGCCGTCGTCCCGCACCTCGATGCGCACGCGTCCACGCTCCGCGGCGGCGCGCACCCGCACGTGCCCTCCGGACGGCGTGAACTTGACGGCGTTCTCCAGGACGTTCTCGACGATCTGCCGCAATCGCCGCGGATTCCCGTGGAGCGCCGGCAGGCTGGCGGCCAGGTCCGTTTCGAGCGTGACGTGCCGCCGGCGCGATTCCGGCGCGGCCGCGTCGACGGCGGCCGCGAGGACCGCGCCGATCGCCACCGGTTCGCGGACCATCGGCCAGGGCCCTCCGGCGAGTCGCGAGGCGTCGATCGCGTTCTCGATGAGGCGCACCTGGGCCTCGGCGTTGCGGTGCACGACCTGGATGGCGTGCTCCGACTGCTCGGCGTCGAGCGCGTCGTTGCGCAGGAGCTGAAGCCAGCCGAGCATGGCGTGCAGGCGCGTCCGCAGCTCGTGTGCGAGCGCCAGCAGGAGCTCGTCCTGCATCCGGCCGGCGACGATCGTCCCGGCAGAGCGGCGGCCGGTCCCGCCTCGCGGCGACTTCTTGCGATGCTGCGGGGCCGTCCGGCGACGGGAACCGTTCCGGCGGCGCAGCGCCGCCCGGGGACGAACCTGCTGGCGACGATTCCGGATGCGCATGCGCGGCTCCAGGGAGGAGAAGCGTCATTGTATCGGCCGCCTCGCGACCGAACCACCGGCCGCGCGCGTGGCGCGGCGCGCGAGGCCGCGCTCAACCTCGTCGCGGCGCCTGGACGATCTCCAGGAACTCCTCGAACTCCCGAGCCGCCTCCTCCCCTTCGCTCCAGGCCCGGATGACCTTGAGGTCGACGCGATTCCTGCGCGCGATGGCCACCGCGGCCTTGAGGCTGCCCCGATCCCCCCAGTGGTAGAAGGCCGCGAGGCGATCGCGGCACGCATCGGTGGCGGACAGCGCCGGAACCCCCGCGCCGCGGACCCGGATGAGAACCGGCTCGATGCGGACGTCGCGCCCGATGGCGAGGGGCCCCTGCGGGAATTCGACGAAGAAGGGCAGCCCCGGACGGACGAAGTGCCCGCCGCGCGGCGCGAACCCGATGGAGCCCATGGCCCGCTTCAATCGATCCTCGTGCACCACGTTCAGGAGGATGAAGTCGAGGTCGGAGGACTGGCAGGCGCCGCCCGAATAGAGGCTGGCGCAGGCGCCACCGGTCAGGACCGCCCGAAGACCCTCCCGTTCCAGCGCGAGGGCGACCTCGCGGGCGACCTCCTTCAGTCCGGGGCCCCGCCTTCGGGAGTCCCGACGGGGACTCACGCCGGCTTCCCGGTGCGGCGCGGCCGGCGGCGCAGCGCCGCGACGCGGTCCTGCAGGTCGGTTTCCGGCTGCGCGAGGCGCCGGAGGTAGCGGACGAGCTCGTCGCGCGCGAAATACCGCGGGTCGAGAGTGTACAGGCGCGTCCGGCCCATCGGCTGGGCGGCGACGAGTCCGTCCCGTTCGAGGCCGCGCAGCGCGACCTGGACGGCGTTGAGCGACACGCCGAGAAGGCGCGCCAGCTCGCGCGCGTAGCTCTGCGCCAGCAGGCTGAGGACGAGGAGCACCCGGGTGCGGGTCTGGCCTCCGAACGGGCTGGATCGTCCGACCAACATATTGGTTCATATGATAGGTAATATTGGTCATGTGTCAAGGACGTCGCCGGGCCGGATCGCGGCTGCGCTAGAATGCCCCCTCCTTGACCGACCGCACCGCAGCCTCCGGCCCCCCGCAGGGCTCCCCGACCCCCGACAGGAACGCCTCCCAGGCGGCCGCCGGGTCGGCGTCCATCCTGATGATGGCGGCGCCGATCGTGGTGTCGTTCGTGATGCGGTCGGCGTTCACGCTGGTCGACACCATCTACGCCGCGACCCTGGGCGACGCGGCGGTGGCGGCGGTGGGGCTGTCGATCCCGCTCGAGTTCCTGATGATCGCCTGCTGGGTCGGGCTCTCGACCGGGCTCACCTCGCAGCTCTCGCAGGCGATGGGGGCGCGGCAGGGGGCGCGCATCGAGCAGGTGCTCGGGGTGACGCGGCGGCTGGTGTGGGGGCTGGTGCCGGTGTTCACCGCCATCGGGATCGGCTGCTGGTTCTTCGCCGGCCGGCTGGGGCTCGAGCCCGAGGTGGCGCGCCTCTTCGCGATCTACGGCAGCGTGCTCATCGGCGGGTCGGCCTTCACCTCGTTCTGGTCGATCCTGCCCGACTCGATCGTCAAGGCGCACCACGACACCCGCGCCACCATGTGGGCGGGGATCTGGTCGAACGTCATCAACGTCGTCCTCAACACCATTTTCACGTTCATCTTCCACTGGGGGGTGTTCGGGATCGTCTTCTCGACCGTGGTCGGGCGCATCGGCGGGCTGGTGTACGCGCTGCGCAAGGCGGCGGCGCACGAGGCGGAGCGCAAGGGGCGCCACATCGACACCGACCCGACACTCGATCCCGCGCCGCTGCAGTCGCTCATGTCGCTCGCCGTCCCGGCGGCGCTGACCTACGGCCTGATGGCGGTGGAGGCCTCGGTCGTGAACCGCCTGCTCGCCGCGCTTCCCGACTCGACGTCGTCGATCGCCGCGTACGGCATCTACTACCGCGTCGTGCAGTTCGCGGTGATGCCGATCATCGCCACGTCGGTGGCGGTGCTGCCGTTCGTGGCGCGCCGCTTCGGCGCCGGCGACGTCGAAGGCGTGCGGCGCGGCCTGCGGGAAGCGATCCTGGCGGGGGTGGGGTACTGCCTGTTCCTGGTTCTGCCGGCGATGCTCCTGTGCGGCGGAGCGATCGCCCGCTGGCTGGCGGAGGCTGAGAACACCGTCCACCTGACGCGGCTCGCCCTGTGGCTGGCGCCGTTCGCGGCGCTATCGCACGTGCCCTTCCAGCTCTGCCGCCCGGCGTTCGAGGGACTGCAGCGCGGCCGGCCGGGCCTGGTGATGGCGGTCTTCCGCTATGTCGTGCTGATGGTGCCGCTGGCGCTGCTCGGAAAGGCGGTGGCGGAGCGGGCCGGCCTGCCTTCGCTCCTCGGTCTCATCGTGGGGCTCATCGCCGCCTCGGCGCTCGCGTCGGCGGTGTTCCTCGTCTGGATGCGGCGGGCCCTGCGCGCTCTGTCGTCGACCGCCGCGGCGGCCGCCGCCGCGGTCACACCTTCCAGCGCTGCCGATCCCGCTCCAGCCCCTTGATCTCGTCCTCCGAGAAGCCGTAGCGGGCCGCGGCCACGAGCGCCGCGACGATTCCCCCCGCGAACACCAGGAACCCGAAGAGGACCATCCACGGCGGGATCGGCCCCACCGCCATGCGCGCGAAGACCTCCGCCACGCTCGCCGCCTGCGTCGGGTGAATGAACAGCTTCATCAGCCACGCGATCAGCAGGATGAGGTACATCCAGACGAAATTGCGCGACAGGCGGAAGCCGACCGCCTCGAGCAGCGTCGTCTTGAACGACGGGCGGTCGAGATCCTCGGCGACGCACTTCCCCCATTCCCGATCGGGGCTGACGAGCTGCCGCGTCAGCATCGGCAGGTAGAAGTTCTCCTCCAGCATGCGCACGCGCGAGCGGTAGACGTCGAAGTAGCGGAAGCGCCGCGCCTCGTTCAACAGAAAGACCGTGACGATGAGGTTGGAAAGGAGCAGCAGGACGTGCGGGTGGTTCGGGTCGCCGAACGTGAAGGAGATGACGGCGGCGGTCGTCACCACCGCCCAGTTGGTGGTGACGTCGAGGCGCGCGCGCCAGACCTGGCTGCGGTGCATCTCGCCACGGTAGAAGTGCACCATGGCGCTGATGTACTCCTGGCGGGTGAGCGGGTAGTCCTCGAACGCGGCCTTCGAGGGTGGAACCGGATCGGCGCCCGGGGGCTCGGCGGCCTGGAACGGCTTCGGTTCGACGGCCATCGCGCTCTCCCCCGCGGCGCGCGGCGCTTCGGGACTACCGCTCGACGACGAAGAGCACCCGCTGCCCGCGCATGGCGTTCTCGTCGAGGACCGTCACCTCGACCGTGCCGTCGTCGGCGAACTTCAGATCGAGCTCCCGCTTCTCGCGGAAGTACGACGGCAGGATGCGCACGTCGCGGATGCGGTCGATGCCGAACTGGTTCGGCTTGAAGGTGATGCTCTTCGACTGCTTGAGGTTCAGGCTGGAGGCGAACTTCACGTCGGCGATCTTGTCGACCTTGTTGACCGTCTTGAGGACGCCGCGCGCCTTCAGCTTCTCGGCCGTGTCCGCCTCGTAGTACATCGAATTGGTCACGGTCTCGAGGTTGGCGCTGACCGCCTTCGCCTGCTCCTGGGCGGTGTTGCGCTCGCCTTCGAGCTGCGCGACGTTCGACTCGAGCGACGCCTTGCGCACCTCGAGCGCCTTGATCTCGTCCTGCAGCTTGGCCAGCGTGTCCTCGAGCTCGGCCTTCTTCCCCTCGAGGTCGGTGGCCTTCGCGACCGCCTTGTCGCGCTCGCCGATGAGCCCCATCTCGCGCGCCCGCACGATGGCGAGCGGCGACGACTTGGCGTCGCCCTGGGCGACCCACGTGCCGAAGAACTCCTTCGCCGGGTCGTAGTAGAAGTGGACCTTGTTCCCCTTCTGCAGCCCGGTGTCGAGGATGTTGATGCGCGCCACCAGCTCCTTGGCACGCGCCTCGGGGATCTTCTGGGTCTCGACCAGCCACTTCACCGCCATCTTCATGTGCGTGTCGCCCGGCTTCACGTCGAGCCCGTCGCCGGGGAGCTTCGCCTCGAGCTCGCCCACCTTGCCCTGCAGCTCGCGGATCTTCTTCATGTTCGCGACCACTTCCGACAGCACGCCCTTGTAGGACGGATCCTTCTCGTCCTTGATCATCTGGTCGAAGGCCTGCTGCTCCTCGGTCGACAGCCCCTGCAGGAAGACCTGCGACGGGTTGATCTGCTTGCGGCCGAGCATCTCCATGCGGGCGTTGAACTGGGCGATGCGCGCGTAGATGTCGCGGGTGTTGCTGTCGATGCCGTCGCGCGCTTCCTTCAGCTCGTTGAGCAGGACGTCGGGCGAGGCCGGCAGCGGCTTCTCGACGAGCTTGCGGGGCTTCATGGCGTCGTAGGTGTACCAGCCACCGCCGATGAGGAGGATTGCCGCGAGCGTGAGGCCGCCCCACTTCAGGAACGGCTTGAAGTTCTTCCTCGGCCGTTCGTCGGGCAGCTTGAGGTCATCGACAGGGTCGAACAGGCTCGCCATGCTCTTGGTCCTCTCCCTCTGTGCGGGTCCGGCCATTTTAGTCAAGGGCCGGGGTGCGACGCAACGCCCTCGCCTGGCGGGATTTGGGACGGCGCGGGGGTCGGCCCGCGCCCCCTCCCCGGGGCGGAACACGATCGCGGCGAGGCCCGTACGAAGAGAGGTGACGCTGCGATTCGGCTACACTCCTTCTCTCATGGCAACGCGCATGCTCGTCCGGACTCCGCTCGCAGGGCTGGTCCTTGTCGGATCCCTCCTGGGGATTCTTCCGGGCACCCCGGGGCCGGCCGCCTCGACCGAATCGGCCGCGGCGGAGTTCCGCCTGCTGGCCGGCGGCGGGTCGCTCTTCTTCTGGGATGGGGCCTCGACGGAGCTCTCCCCCGCCCCGGCCGGCCTCGCCTCGGCTTCGCAGGGGTTCCGCTCGGTCCTGGCGCTGGGTGACGGGCGGGTCCTCCTCGTCGAGCCGGCGCCGGCCCCCCCAGGCAAGGAAAAGGAGAAGAAACTCAGGGAAGGCGAGGCGGTCATCCTCGGGCTGCGCGGAACGTCCACCGAACGGGGCCCCGTGGTGGGATTCGAGGGCGCGCCCCAGGCGGCGGCGGTATCTCCCGACGGGCGGCGCGCCTTCGTCCTCGCCTGGCGCGGCACCCCCGGCCTCCAGGGGAGCCGCGGCTGGCTGCACGCCATCGACCTCGAGCGCGCCGAGGTGCTCGATTCGAGCCTCCTCTCCTCGGTGGCCTCGGGGATCGCCACCGACGCCTCGGGCAGGCGCCTGTACGTGGCGCTGAAGGACCGGATCCAGACCTACGGCGCCGAGCCGATGCGGGTCTCGTGGCAGTACCGCTCCCCCGGGGCCAATGGGCCGATCGCGGTGGCGCCGCGCCGGGACGTGCTGGCGGTCGGGCGCGGCACCCAGCTCGCCCTGTTCGATGCCGACGCCGTCGCCGCCCGCACCGCGGAGGAGCGCCGCTCGCGCACCGATGACGCCACCACGGTCGCGACCCTGCCCTTCAACGTCACGCGGCTGGCCTGGGCGCAGGACGGGTCGCTCCTCGCCGCCATCAGCGAGCAGGGCCTGGTCTTCCTCGATCCGGGGAACGGGGCGCTCCTGTGGCCTACGGCGCCCACCATCGATTTCGCGGGATCGACCGACGCCCAGGTGCTCGACTTCCCGGGCCCCGACCACGACGTCGTCGTCGCCCTGATTCCCGGCGGCTCGGTCTCCGCCATGCGAGCCCCCATCCCCTCGACGCCTCCGCCCATCGTCGCGGCCACCGAACCTCCTGTGGCGGATCCTCCTCCAGCTGAGGCCGGGAGCGGGGCAGCCCCGGTCGTCGTTCCCCCTCCCAAGAACGTTCACCCGCCGGAGGTCATTCCCGCCCCAGCCGGGTCGATGCCGGTGGCCGGGGCGAGGCCGGACCATCCGAAGCCGGCCGCTCCGTCCGATCCCAAGCCGGCCGCCGCGTCAGCGCAACCGTCCACGGCCGCCGCAACGAAGGAGAACGCGCCCGTCATTCCCCCGAACCCGGAGACGGCGCCTGCGAAACCGGAAGCGGCGCCCCCGAATCCGGAACCGGCGACTCCGTCGCCGGGCGAGACCGTTCCGGCCGGGCACCAGGAGGAGGGACCGCCGCTGCTCCGCGGGCGGGTCACCGGGAAGCTCGAGGGCGTGAAGACGATCGTCCTCTACGGGCCGGACAACATCCTGAAGGAAGCGACGCGCGTCGAGCTGCAGCCGGACGGCACCTGGAGCCTGCCTCTCCCCGCCCCGGGCCACTACCGGATCGTGGCGATCAGCGATGGCTCGACGCCGATCCCGGTCGTCCCGTCCTTCCGGACGGTGAACGTGCGCGCCGGGATCGCCGAGTCGGGAATCGACTTCGAGGTCCGCCCGGGCCCCTGAAGGTCAGACCAGCCGGCGGCCGGACGTCAGGCAGGCGGACGGCCGAGCGCCAGCGCGAACATCCAGCCGACCAGCCGGAACGGCAGGAAGAGGACGAAGCAGGCGAAGCGCACCGCCGCGATCACCACCGCCACGCCGAGCAGCAGCGGGATGGTGACGAGCGCGAACACGAACGCCAGCAGTCCGAAGAACATCAGCGCGCCGAAGAGAAACAGACCGAAGCCCATCAGCGCACCCGCGGGACGTACGGCATCGCCAGGACGTCATCGGACACCGGCAGCTGCCCCGTCTCCACGAACTCGCGCACCTGCATCCGCAGGCGATCGAGCCCGGTCGCGGCCGAGTCCGACGAATCGTCGTGCGAGAAGATCTCCTGGAAGAAGGACTTCGGCGCCGGGACCTCGACGAGCTGCACCTTTCCCTTCGGATCCAGGTGAGCCAGCTCGCAGGCCCGCTCGATGGCGGTCGGCAGGCCTCCCAGGTCGTCGATGAGCCCCAGCTTCAGCGCGTCCTCGCCGCTCCAGATGCGCCCCTGGGCGATGGCGTGGATCTCGTCGAACGTCTTGCCGCGACCCTGCGCCACCTTGCCGACGAAATCCTTGTAGATGCGCTCGAGCCAGTCCTTGAAGAGGGCCCGCTCCTCCGGCGTGTACTGCTGGTCGGTGGCGTAGAAGGTGGCGTGCTTGCCGCGCTGGATGTAGTCGGAGGTGATCCCGAGCATCTCCCAGAAATCCTTGGTCACGAGCTTCCCGGCGAGCACGCCGATGGACGCCGTGATGGTCCCCGGCTGCGCGACGATCTTGTCGGCGCCGATCGCCACGAAGTAGCCGCCGGAGCCCGCCACGTCCCCCATCGACACGACGATCGGCTTCTTGCCCTTGGTGAGCGTCACCTCGCGCCAGATGATGTCGGAGGCGACGTACGAGCCGCCGGGGCTGTCGACGCGGAAGACAATCGCCTTGATCGAGTCGTCTTCGCGCGCTTCCTTGATGGCGGCCGCGACCGTGTCGGAGCCCATGCTCTCGGAACCCGTGACCGGGTTGCGATCGCTCTCGCCGCGCTGCACGCCGCCGACTCCGTAGATGAGGGCGATGCGCGCCCCCTCGTCCAAGTAGCGCCCGCCCTTGAGGTACTTGCGCACCTTGACGACCGGCAGCTTGCCGCCGTTCTTCTCGGTCAGGTAGGTGATCAGCTCGTCGCGGTAGCCGAGGTGATCGACGAGCTTCGCCTCGAGCGCCTGCGGCCCGAGGTACGGCCCGCCGTCGACCGCCGCCTGCACCTCGTCGTCGGTCATCTTGCGGCCCTCGGCGATCCCCTGGCGCACCTGCCGGTACAGGCTGTCGATGATGGCCTCCATGGCCTCGCGGAACGGGGCGTTCATCGACTTGTCGGTGTAGAAATTCATCGCGTTCTTGTACTTGCCGATGTGGTCGTAGTCCGGGAAGACCTTGAGCTTGTCGAGCGCGCCGCGGATGAACGGCACCTCCGACCGGAAGCCGGTGAGGTTCACGTCCCCGGGAGGCGCGATCCAGATCTCCTGGCAGGCGGTGGCGAGGTAGTAGAGGCCTGTGCCGGGCCCGAACTCGCCGGCGGTCTCGCTCCAGGCAATGGTCCACTTCCCCTTCGCGTGGAAGGCCTTGATGGCGTCACGCAGCTCCTGGACGCGGCCGAAGCCCATCGCCGGCCGCTTGACGGTCAGGAGCAGCCCGTTGATGCGCGGGTCGTCCTTGGCGCGCAGGATCGCCTCTTCGTAGTCGCGCAGCGACAGCCGTCTGTTGCCGAAGACCTCGCCGAACGGCTCGCTCGGGGCCTGTTCCGCGATGTCGTCGTCGAGCACCACCTCGAGCACGCTGCCGCTCGACGGGACGCGCGACTGCCGCGCCATGAGTCCGATCCCGATGAGACCGGCCACGATCACGCCCACCACCACCAGGCCGGTTCTTCCGCTCCTCGTCATGAAGCCTCCCTCGCCTCTTTCCTTTGCCCGCGCCCTGCCAGAAGCGACAGGAACACGCCGAAGCCGATGCCGATCATACCGAAGAGGACCTCCCGGGGCTCCAACCGGGTGAGCAGGACCAGGATGGCCAGCCCGGTCAGGACCGGGACCGCCATTCTCACACCTCGGCGTCGTCGCGGCGCGGCCGCGTCCGGCGCGCCTTGGCGCAGATCGGGCAGGAGGCAGGCGGCGCAGCAGGCCGCGAAGATGACGAGCCTCGTCCCCGAGGAAATCGCCGCCAGGAAGGCGTAGCCGCCGGCGATCGCCAGGAGCGTCCCGATCCCGCCCGTGAGGAGGGCGGCGCGCACGGGGGTGCGGCTCTGCGGGTGCAGGGCGCCGAACCACGACGGGATCCGCCGCGCCGACGACATGGCGTAGACCATGCGGGTGCCGCCGAGGAGGCTCGACAGGCTGCAGCCGGCCATCGACAGCGCCGCCGCGAAGGTGATCGCCAGGCGTCCCGCCTGTCCGAACTCCATCGCCGCGAGGGTGGCGAGCGGCGCCTTCTCCGAACCGAGGTCCGGCAGGGCGCCCAGCGCGGCGACGTGCACCAGCAGGTAAATGGCGCAGACGCAGCCGACCGTGGCGAGAAGCGCTTTGGGCATGTCACGCCGCGGGTTCTTCGACTCCTCCGCCGGGACCACCATGCTCTCGAATCCCGTGAAGGCGTACATCAGGAGGAGCACGGCGCGCAGGAACGGCGCGGCCTCGGCGCCGTGCGGCACCAGGCGGGTCGGCTCGACGAGCAGGAGGCCCGCCAGCCCGACGACCACGAGCGGCACGACCTTGAGGAAGGCAAAGAGATCGGCGGCGCGCGCCGCCTGCCGGATGCCCGCGATGTCGAGCCCGGTCACGAGCAAAGCCGCCAGCACGATGACGGCCGCGCGCGGCACGGGAGTCGCCAGGAGGGGCCAGAGCGCCCCGAGGTAGAGCGCGGCGCCGTTGAGCAGGTTGCCCATCGCCGTGGTGCGCGCGAACCAGAAGAGCCACCCCGCCAGGAACCCCGCCAGCGGGCCGAACGCCTGCTCGATGTAGGCGTAGGTGCCGCCGGACGTCTCGAAGCGCGCAGCCAGCCGGCCGAGCACGGTCCCGATCCCCAGGACCACGAGGCCCGCGGTGAGGTAGGCGGGAATGCTGGCCGCACCGAGAAGAGCCGCCACGGTCGCCGGCAGGATGAAGATGCCGCCGCCGATGACCGAGTTGATGCCGATGGTGGTGAGGCGAAGAAGGCCGAGGTGCCGGAGCGGCTGGACCTTTTCGACGCCCGGCGCCACAGTCAACGGTACGGGCGCGGCTACGGGCGCCCCTTCGCCCGGCAGGCGTCGCAGACGCACAGCTCCCGCAGGCGCTCGAAGGTGTAGATGCCGGTGTTGTGGCCGTCGCTCCAGGTGAGCTGGTAGCCGTAGCGCCCGACCGGCCGGTACTCGAGGAGGACGATGTCATCCGGGATCGCCGCGGCGGTGACGCGCCGCTCGCCGGTCCACTCGTCTTCGCAGTGGGCGCAGCGGCAGGCGAGGCGAAGCGGCTTCGGGTCGTAGACCGAGACGTGGCCGTCCGGCCAGGTGATGGAGAAACCGCCCGCGGCGGTTTTCTCCGACCGCCGCGGAACGATCACGTCAGGGCTTCTACTTTCCGGGCGCGCCGCCGGCCGGTGGCGCCCCGGCCGCCTGCTGGGCCGCCGCGGGGATCGGGATGTTCGCCTTCTGCAGCTCGGCGTTGATCGCCACCGCGAACTCGTTGAACGGCTTCGCCCCGGACAGGAACTTGCCGTTGACGAAGAAGGCCGGGGTGCCGGTGACGCCGAGGGAGGTCCCCTCCGCCTTGTCGGCATCGATGGCCTGCTTGCCGCGCGCCGTGTCGAGCGATTCCTTGAAGCGCTTGACGTCGAGACCGAGGTCCTTGGCGTACTGCTCGTACTGCACCCGGTTCATCTTGTCCTGCGCCGCGAAGATCTTGTCGTGCATCGGCCAGAACTTGCCCTGCTCGTTGGCCGCCTGCGCCGCCATGGCCGCCGGCATCGCGTTGGGATGGAAATCCAGCGGGAAGTGCTTCCAGACGATGCGGACCTTGTCGCCGTACGTTTTCTGAATCTGGTCGAGGGTCGGACCGACCCTCGCGCAGAAGGGTCACTGGAAGTCGGAGAACTCGGCGATGGTGACCGGCGCCGTCTTCGGTCCCTCGTAGGGGGCCCCCTCGTACTTCACGGCGTAGACCTTGTTCGGGTCCGGGCCGCGCTGGGCCGGGGCGGCGGCGCGCGACCCCATGGTGTCCACCTTGGTGGCCACCTGGGTGATGCGGGTCTCCAGGGCCGACATCCGCTCCACCATGCTCTTGTTGAGCGTCGTCGTCTCCTGCCAGGTCATGATCCCGAGGGCCAGCACGGCGGCCAGCCCGATCAACGTCGCCATCTCGGTCCAGGTCAGGCCTGAGCCGCGGCGCACCGGGGGTCCTTCCTTCTGATTCCGTCCGTTCGACATGGGTGAATCCCTCTCCAGCCGGGGATTTTAGGGACGAAAGCCCGAAAGCGCAACCTCCGGAAGCGCCTACCGGGCTTCCTGGACCGCCTTGGTCAGGGCCGGGACGATTTCGAAAAGGTCGCCGACCACGCCGATGTCGGCCACCCCGAAGATCGGGGCGTCCGGGTCCTTGTTGATGGCGACGATGTAGCCCGACCCGCGCATCCCGACGAGGTGCTGGATGGCCCCGGAGATGCCGCAGGCGACGTAGAGCTTCGGGCTGACCGTCACGCCGCTCGACCCGATCTGGTGCTCGTGCGGCAGCCAGCCGGAGTCGGTCACGGGGCGCGACGCCCCGACCTGGCCTCCGAGCGCCTGCGCCAGGTCGCGAATGATGGAGAACTTCTCGGCCGCCCCGAGCCCGCGCCCGCCGGAGACGATGACCGCCGCCTGGGTCAGGTCGAGCCCGCCCGATTCGCCCTTGCGCACCTCGACGAAGCGGGCCTTGAGATCGCCCGCGGCGATGCCCGGGTCGATCTTCCGCACCGTCCCCTGCGTGGTGCCGGTGAACGGCGCCGAGGCGCCTCGCTGCACCGTGGCGATCGCCACCGGCGCATCGCCGGCCTCGATCTCCTGGACGAATTTGCCGTTGAACGCCTTGCGGGTGAAGCGCGGCTTGCCGCCGGGAGCGCCGACCGCGGAGCACTCCGTCGCCAGCGGAGCGCCGAGCCCGGCCGCGACGTGCGGCGCCACGTCCCAGCCGTTCGGCGTGTGCCCGAACAGGAGGAGGGCCGGCGATTCCGCCTTCGCCTGCGCCTCGATGACGGCGTCGTAGCCGTCGCAGGAGTAGTTCTCGAGGGCCGCCGACTCCGCCGCGATGACTTCGGCGGCGCCGCGTGAGGCGATCTGCCGGGCGGCCGCGTCGAGGCCCTTGCCGATCACCAGCGCCTTGACGGCGTCGGCGCCCCAGCCGGCTTCGGTTGCGACCTTGTGCGCCAGCCCGAGCAGCTCCCAGGTGATGTCCCGGACCGCTCCGCCTTCCTGTTCCGCGACGACCAGGATCTTCGCGCCCATCACAACACCCCCGTCTTCTCTCGGATGCGCTTGACCAGCTCCTTCGCGACGTCGTCGGGAGACCCCGTGAGGATTTCCGCGCCCTTCCCCTTGGGGGGAATGGCGAGCCGCACGGTCTTGAAGCGCGCCGCCGAAGCCGCCACCTGGGCCGGATCGAGGCCGATCTCGGCGAGGCCGACGGTTTTGATCTCCTTCTTCTTCGCCGCCATGATTCCCTTCAGGCTGGCGTAGCGCGGCTCGTTGATGCCGGTCTGCACCGCGACGACCGCGGGCAGAGTCATCTCCACGACCTGCACCTTCTGGTTCTCCAGCTCGCGCTCGACCTTGATCGTCCCGTCGCCCAGCTCGGCCTTCAGCACGGCGGTCGCGCAGGGACGGCCGAGGAGGCGCGCCACGAGCGCCGGCGTCTGGGTGTAGTTGTCGTCGTCGGCCTGGAGGCCCCCGAAGATCAGGGAGAACCCGTCGTCCTTGACGGCGGCGGCGATGACCCGGGCGATCGACAGCGGATCCGCCCCGGCGAGCCGGTCGTCCTTCACGTGGATGGCCCGGTCGGCGCCGGTGGCGAGACAGGTGCGCAACGCCGTCGCGGCCCGCTCGGGGCCGACCGACAGCGCCACGACCTCGGTCGCCTTCCCCTGGTCCTTCAGGCGCAGCGCCTCTTCGAGGGCGTAGCGGTCGTAGTCGTTGAGTCCGTAGGTGAGGTTCCCCTCGTCCACCCACGTGCCGGCCGCGTTGACGCGGAACGGCGAGTCGGTGTTGGGAACCTGCTTCACGAGAACGAGCGTCTTCATGCGGCTCCGTCACGCGTGCGATGCGCTGTGAGGAATGAATGAGCGACTGTCGTGCGAAGCCGGGATCTTACAACAGGGGAAAAAAAGATTCCCCGGGGCCGCCTGCCTTGTCCCATGGGCAGCCGGCTCCCGGGTTCCTGGCGACAACGGAGAGGACGGCGACGCGGGCCGCCCTCTGGGCGGATCGGCGGGTCAGGACTGGTGATCGCCCGGATGGTCCGATGTCGCGCTGCGTGTCGGGCCTTCAGGCCCGATGTCCGGGACGACGCACGAGTCGTCGTCACGCGGACCGTCGTAGATCAGGCGGTATTTCCCGTACGACACTCTCTCGACCAGAAGGACCGTCGCCGCGAGGTTGCCGATGCAATGGCGGGCGAGGTAGTTCTGGACCTTCGTCACCGGCCAGTCTTCCAGGCTGACGGCGCGGGTGGCCTCGGATGCGGTGAACGGCTCGGCGAGACGACCGCTGACGACCACTTCCCTCAGAAGATCGTCGAGACTCATTGTCGACCTCCTTTGCGACCGAGGGGAACAACCAACTCAACGACGACGCCAGCAATGTACGACGGATCGTTTTATGCTGCAATAACAATCCTCCGGAAACTTTTTATGTGATGAATCGCGCGCCCGTCCATCTTTCCGGACGAATGTTCCGAACGTCACGCCGGGCGCGGCTTCCAACCGATGTCGGGAACTCCCGGACGGCCGGGACCGAGCGTCGCAGCCCCGCGACGGCACGTTCGCACCCGGTCGCGGCGGCTGTGCGATCATCGACGCATGGCGGGGAGCGATCGACGCCCGGGGATCCTGGCGTGGCAGGCGATCGAGCGGCTGGCGCGCGACATCCTGCGCGGGCGCCCGGGGGCGCACCTGCTCGAAGGACGCCTGCCGGTGCTCGACGTGCACGTCCCCCTGGCGCTGCAGGGACGCCCGGGGGACGCGGAAGCCTTCGCCGCCTCCCTCGCGGAGGAGATCGAGCGGCAGATCGACGACGCCATCGAAGAGCAGGCCGCCTTCCAGCCCGGGCACGCGTGGTGCCATCGCTGCGAGGCGGCGGCGTGCGAGCACTCGCGGCCGCCCTCCTCGCGCCATGTCTTCCTCGGCTACGCGCCGGCGGGCGCGCCGCGCTGGATGGAGTTCGCGCAATACGCCATGGAGGCGCGCCTTCCCGGCTTCGAGCGCCTGTACGCCGAGCCGCCCGTCTTCCTCACCGTCCAGATGGATCGCAGCGACCTCTACGGGCCGCTTCTGCCCGCGTTCCGCAGCGCCGGGCGCGACCTGCTCGGGCAGGTGATCGCCGGCTTCTTCCCGGTGCCGTCACGCGCGGGCGAGGGCCGCGGCGTCGTCGCCCTCACCTTCCAGGCGGCGGCGCGCGTCACCCCCCAGGGCCGGCGGCGCATCGGGCTCAACATCCTCGGGACCTCGCCCGCGGGCGACGATCTCTCTCTGCTGTGGGAGCGTCAGGACGAGCTGCCGTGGCGCCGGGCGGTCCGCTGGGCCCAGGCGGCGCTCATGACCGCCGCCCGCGACGCGCGCCCGCCCCGCCGCGAGCGCGCGCCGGCGGAAGGACCGCTGAACGACCCGGCGCTGGAGCGGCGCGTGCTCGGGATCCTGCAGGGACTGGCGCGCCGGCTCGAGCAGGATCGGCGCGGCAGCGGCCGCCGCACGGCGCACGCCGGCGAGCGGCACGAGCAGGGCACCCGGCCGACCCGCAAGGCGATCGACGACATCCGCGAGGCGCACAGCGACGCCTTCCTGCGCGACGAGCGGAGCGGCGCCGTCGTGGTCCTCGGCGACCGGGGCCGCACCCACTTCTTCACCCCGGAAGGCCGGCTGATGTCGAGCGTGCGCTACAGCCGCGAGGCGATCGATCGGAAGAGGCGCGCCGGCCTGTGGCGCGACCTGGCCGCGCCCGAGGCGCGCCGCACGCGCGAGGCGCTGCTGCACGCCTTCGCCGGCTCCGAAGAGGCGGAAAGCGCCGAGGCCCCGCCTGCCGGCGCCGGCGAGGCCTAGTTCGGGGGCCCCGTGGCCGGAACCACGACCGTCGCCTCGGCTGTCGAGGAGTTGCCGGACCGGTCGATGGTGATGCAGACGACCCGGTAGACCCGTCCGGGACCGCCTCCGACCCGCTCGGCCCGCAGACTCACGGAGTCGCAGAGCGCGTGGGTCGCGATGTCACCGGTCGTGGAGCCGTCTCCCGCGCCCGGCGCATCGTCCGGCTCGCTGCTCGTCGCCAGGAGCAGGCCGAGGCCGGCGCCCGGGTCGCAGACATCCGTGACGACGGCGTGCAGCGGCACCAGCTGCATGTGGTGATCCGGAGGCCAGAGGACCGTCGGGTCCGGCGCGAGCGTGAGCGCCGGGGGACGCGTGTCGCGCACCCTCAGCGGCCGGTCGGCATCGACCGATTCCCCCGCCGTGTCGGTGACGCGCAGCGTGACGCCGTGCGTGTCGAGCGACAGGTTCGTCTCGAGACGGATGCCGCTCCCCACCGGGACATGGATTCCGGGCCCCGGCCCGATGCGGGCGAACCACTCATAGGACACCACGTCGTCGCTCGTTCCCGGCGTGGAGTCGTCGTCCGTCGTGGCGCCCGCGTCGAGCGTCACCCGCGCGGCCGACGGCCGATCACACTCGACGGTCTCGGGCGCCGTGAAAGCGGGCTGCGGCGGATGGTCGAAGACCAGCGTCGTCTCCTGCTGGTGCAGGAACTCCACCGCCGCGACCGCCGGCAGCGAGCTGCCGTCGCTGACGCGGATCTCGAGACGGCAGCGGACACCGGCCGGCAGCGCCGCGATGTCCGAGAGCTTCGGCAGACGCCCGGCGAACGGCACGACGACCGCGGCCTGGGCGGCACCGAGCGGCGCCAGGCTCACCGTGCCGCTCAAAGGATCCGCCTGCGGGTCGAAGAGCGCCGCCTCGACCTCGAGGCGCGTCCCGCCGTCCTCGCGGATGGCGTCGATGCGCGCCGTCGGCTGGCAGGCATCGCCGGAGCCGTCGGCGTCGGCGTCCGCCTGCCCCGCGTTTGCCGCGGCGGGACAGTTGTCGCAGGCATCGCCGACGCGATCGCCGTCCCGGTCCGCCTGGTCCGGGTCGGGACGGTCGGGACAGTCGTCACTCGCGTCGGAGACGCCGTCCCGATCGCGGTCGCGTTCGACGGTCATGAGCGCCTCGACCCGGGCTTCGGGCTGCGCCGGGTCGTCGCTCAGGAGCGCGAGAGCACCGGTGTACGCTCCGGGCGAAAGCGTCCCGGCGCGGAAGGTGACGTGCAGGTCGAGGCTTCCTCCCGGATCGACGAGTCCTCCTGTCGGCTGCACCGACAGGAATGCCGGCGGGTTGGGTCCGGCGACGGTCGCGGTGAAGGTCAGCGCGCGCCCGCCGGCGTTGCGCACGGTGACGACCCGCTCGGCGGTCGTGGTCTCGGCGAGGGTCGCGTCGAGCCTGTCCGGCTCGAGACGCAGCCGCGGCGGCTCGACGGCCGTGCCCAGGAGCGCGGCCTCGACGACCGGACGATCGGGGTCGTTGCTCTGCAGTCGCAGCGTCGCCGCGAAGGGCCCGGGCTGCGACGGGACGCAGCGCACCTGCACGCCGCGCAGCCCCCCCGCGGCGACCGGGAAACTTCCCGGGGTCGCGGTGCAGACGGGATCGCTGGCGCTCACGTCGCTCACTTGAAGCGGCGCCAGCCCGTTGTTGCGCACCAGCAGCTGCAGCGTCCGCCCCAGGCCTGCATCCATGACGCCGAAGTCCACGCCGGCCGCGGGGTCGGCGTTGTCGTAGGTCAGCCGCACCTTGTGCCGGTTCAGGGGACAGGTGCTGACGACGTCGGTGGAGTTCTGCAGCACCACCTCGACGGTGCCGTTCTGCGTCACGCCGCGCAGGAACGACAACGGCAGATCGAGGACCCTCGTCGTGGCGATGCAATCGGTGCCGGCGTTGCCGACGCTGCCGACCAGCGTTCCCTCCACGAGCACGTCGGCGAACTCGCGCGCATTGCCGAAATCCCCTTCCACAGTGACCTCGAGACGGCCGGCCGTCCCGGGCGGGATGGTGGTGCGCAGCACGTGGGTCGTCTTCGCCGCGCTCCCGGAGAAGATCGCCGTCGATTCCGCCGTCTGGGTGTCGCCCGACAGGGCGATGCGCGGGCGCGGCAGGACGTCGAGCGTCAGCGGCACACGCGCGAAGGTCACGAACGGGGCGCGCGACCCGGCCATGAGCACGGCGGTCCGGCGTCCTTCCGGGAGCCCGGTGCTGTCGAATTCGAGGGGCGCCGTGGCGGAGCCGCCGGCCGGGATCGCGACGCTCGCGGATGCGAGACGCGCGAAGCGGGCGGCGCAGAGGCCGGGGAGCCGCAGCGCCAGGCCGGTCGGGTTGGCGATCGACGTCATGACCGTCGAACGGACCCCGGTGTCCACGTCGATGGCCGTCACGACGCCGGCGCCGAATTCGCTGACGTAGAGCCGGCGCCGGGCCGCGTCGAAGACCGCTTCCGTGGGGGCCGAAAGCCCGGTGGCGAGATCGCGGACCGCCCCTGTCGCGAGGTCGATCCCCACGACCGCGCCGCGGGACGGCGCCGCGACGTAGGCCTGTCCCGTGTCCCGATCGAGGGCGAGCCCGGCGGCGGAGCCGAGCCCGGTGGCGATGGTGACCACGCGGCCGTCCGCCAGGTCGACGCGCGCCAGGGTGCCGCGGCTTTCCTCCGCGACGTACGCCGCGCGGCCGTCGGGATCGAGCGCCAGGCCGTGCGGCCCGAACAGACCGCCCGCCGCCCGCGTCACGGCACCGGTGGCGAGCGTCACCGCGGCCACGTCCCCGGTCCCGAAGCCGGTGATCCAGGCGGTCTCACCGCGCGCGTCGATCTCGATGCCGGACGGAGTGTCGAGCCCGAGGATCACGCGTGACGTCGCGCCGCCCGCGATCGGGTCGACGGCCGCCAGGCGTCCGTTGAATTCGTTGATCAGCAGGCGCCGTCCGTCGGCGCTCAGCGCGATGCCGCGCGGCCCGAACAGGCCGGTGGCCACCGTCCGCTCCGCACCCGTCGCCAGGTCGCGCTCGCGGACCACGCCGCTGTTGAACCCCGCGGCATAGATCGCCTCGGGCCGGCAGTCGGCGGGGGCGGGCGCCGTTTCTCCCGGGGACAGCAGGAGCGACAGCGCCACCGTCCCCGTGCCGCGATTCGTGAGCACGACGGTCTGCGGCTCGGTCCGCCCTTCGAGCAGCGTCGAGGCGACGGAGGCCGGCGCCGCCTCGATCTGCGGCATGTCCAGGAGGGCGGCGTGCAGCGCAACCTCGAGCTGCGGCCGGTCCGGGTCGTCGCTGTCGACCTCGAGCCGGGCGGACAGGTCGGTGCCCTGCGCCGGCGGCGCGAGTCGTGCGTCGAAGACGACGGTCACGGTCGCCGAGGCGCCGGGCGGCAGATCGAGCGCCGCGGGCGCAACCGAGAACCCGGCGCCCGCGTCGAGCTGCAGCGTGGCGTGGATCGACTCGCTCCCCGGGTTGCGCGCGACGAGCGTCCTGCGCCGCTCGGTCCCGGGCAGGAGCGACCCGAAGTCGATCACGTCGGTGCGCGGCGCGTAGCGGACCTGGAGCGTGTGGCGGTTCACGTCGCAGGTCGGATCGACCGCGGCGCTGTTGATCGCCTGCGCCTCGAGGGCGCCGTCGACGAAAAGCTGCCGCATTGTTTCAGCGTCCAGAGGCATGGTCATCGTGGCGTCGACGCAGTCGGGGGGGAGCACCCCGCCGTTGTCTCCTCCCGGCGTGCCGGGGCCGGTCCCGCCGCCGCGCAGCGTCCCGAGCTCGCGCCCCTCGAGCAGGAGGCGCGTCGTCTCGAGCCGGCTGCCGAAGTCTCCTTCGACGTGGAGGGTGAGCGTGCCTCCGCCGGCCGGGGCGATCGGCGCGTCGAGCTGGTGGGTGGTCGTCGCCCCCGACTGCCTGAAGGGGACGCGCGACTCGAGGAGCACCTCCTGCCCTTCGAGAAGGAGGTGTCCGCCGGCCGCCACCTGGACCGTGACGGGGATCTCCGCCGGCGTGCCGCCGGGGATGTTGGTGGACAGGCGCACGACCGCCCGGTGCTCTCCGGGAGAGAGACCGCCGGCGTCGATGCCGAGCTCGAGCGGAAGAGCCGTCCCGGGCGGGATGCTGAGGTCGGCCGGGCTCGGCGCGACCCAGGGCGCGGCCGCCTCGTCGAGCGCCGCACTCCCTTCGTCGAGCGCCGCACGCGCCTCGACGTGCACCGCCAGGTTGGAGCCGCCGTCGTTGCGAAGGTCGACCGGAACGCTCTCCTTCGCCCCGGCGCGCAGGGAGACTTCGATCGACGCAGGCTCGATCGTCAGGACCGGCGGCGCCAGCCCGATCCCGGTGACATGGATTGGCGGCACGGCGGCGGCGTTGTCGGCGAGCGAAACCACGCTCACCTGTCCCTCGATGAGGCCGGGGCCCGCCGGAACGAAGCGCACCGGCAGCTCGATCGATGCGTGCGGCGGGATGGAAGGCTCATCCGCGGGCGCGACGATGGCGGCCTGGTTGCTCTGGAACGCGAGGATGTCGAGCGGGGCGGTGCCGAGGTTGCTGACCGTCAGCATGTGGAACGTGCTCGTCCCCACGACGACCGGCCCGAAATCGATCGCGGCCGGGGCGAGGGCGAGCGTCGCCGCGTCGCGCACCTCCAGCCTCAGCGCGCGCTCCGCCGTGGCGTGCGCCGGATCGTTCGTGTGCAGGACGATGGTCAAAGGGTACCGCCCCGCCGTCAGGGCCGAGGTCTCGACGTGCACGATGAGCGGCGCGGTCGCGGAGGCTCCGACGCGCCCGGCCGCGGGTCGCAAGGTCAGCCACGCGGGCGCCGCCAATCCACCATCGTCCCTGGCCTCCACCGCCTCGGCAGCCCAGTCGAGCGTGCCGGGACCGGTGTTCGCAATCGTGAAGGTTCCCTCCCCCGCCGCTCCCGCGGGGACCGACAAATCGATCTCCGCCGGTTCCGCGGAAAGGACCGGCGCCGCGAGGGTCGTCGCCGCGACGACGGGCGAAGCCGGCCCGGCGGACTCCCACTCGTCGCGCGCCCGCACGACGAACTGGTACGGCGTCGCCGCGGCGAGACCCGTGACCTCGATCGTCTCCACGGTTCCTGAAGCGCCGGGGAGGACGTGGTTGGCGAAGGACGGCGCGTCCTCGAGGTGCGCCAGGTCGAGCGACGGCGTGGCGTAGCGGATGTCGTAGGTCGACGCGCGCCCCGCGAGGCCATCGTCACCGCTCGCGGTGAAGCGGAGCGTGACGTGGCCGCTGCCGGCGTCCACCACGTGCAGATCGCCGACGGCGGCGGGCGGAACGGAGTCCGGGTGCGCCAGCAGCCGGAACAGATCGAGCCGGCCTCCCGACTGGACCTTCCCCTGCAGGGACGGCAGCGCTCGCGACGAGGCGAGCAGCCGCGTCCGCACCTCGAGCGGCGTGAGACCGGGCTCCGCCGCCAGGAGCAGCGCCGCCGCCCCGGTCACCATTGGCGCCGCCATCGAAGTGCCGCTGAGCAGGCCGTATTGCCCGCCGGGAAGCGTGCTGAGGAGGGTCACGCCGGGCGCCGCGAGGTGCACCTCGCGCGCCCCATAGCTGGAGAAGGTCGCGAGGTTGTCCTCGTCGTCGGTCGCCGCCACGGCGATGACGTTCGGGAGGTCGTACGAGGCCGGGTAGTGCGGCTTCAGGTCGATGTTCTCGCTGTCGTTGCCGGCCGCCACGACGAAGACGACGCCATCGGTGCCGATGGCCGCGATGGTGTCGAACATGGCGTTCGAGAAGGCGCCGCCGCCGTAGGAGTTGTTGAGGACCCGCGCTCCCATCATTGCGGCGTAGTCCATGGCGCGGATGGCGTCGGCCGAGAAGCCGTTGCCCTCGGCGTTGATGAACTTCGCCGGCAGGAAGCGCGCGCGCCACGCCACCCCGGCGATGCCGCGCCCGTTGTCGCCGGCCGCGGCGGCGATGCCGGACACGTGCGTCCCGTGCCCGACCGTGGAGTCGTCGAAGGGATCGTTGTCGTTGTTGGCGAAATCCCACCCGGAGACGTCGTCGATGAAGCCGTTGCCGTCGTCGTCGATGCCGTTGTCCGGGATCTCGCCGGGATTGACGAACAGGTTGTCGCGCAGGTCCGGGTGATTGCCGTCGGCGCCGCTGTCGACGATGCCGATGAGGATGCCGGTGCGCCCGCCGCTTCCCCCGCCCGGCATCGGAGCGGGGAACCGGGGGTCCAGGTCGCCGATGGAGATGTTCCAGGCGCGGAGCGCATCCACGTCCGCTCCCGGCGTGCCGCCCGTCTGCCCGATGTTGCGCAGCGCGTACTGCTCCGCGAGCCGCGGATCGTCGGGGAGGCGGTCGGCCGTCAGGATGTAGTTCGGCTCGGCGTACTCGACGCGCGGGTCGCGGCTCAGCCGCGCGATGGCGTCTTCGATGGATTCATCGGCCGCGAGGCGCCACTGCTCCGCGCCGACGCGGAAGCGGGGCCGCGGCGCCGCCCGCATCTCCGTGCGCAGCCCCGACCGCAGACCCGGCTCGACCCCGTCACGGAACTTGACGATGAGGTCATGCGGCGCGTGCGGCGCATACGGCGGCGCCGGAAACGGCGCACCGGGGCGCACGCGCGGCGGAAGGACGGAAGGCCCGGGTGGTGTGCGTGGCGCGATGGTCGGCGCTGCGGGGTTGACGGAGGCCGGGGGTGAGGTCGAAGGAGGCGCGGCGAATAGCGAGGTCGCGGCCAGGAGCAAAACAGCCGCGCGCTTGGGAGAGCGGTCAAGGCGGAACTGCGAAGGCATCACCCTTCCCGTGACGGGAGGATTATGTCACCTTCGCCGCGGCGCCACCTCCGTATTCCGCGCTGCTTCTCTCTTGCGCGTCCTCAGCGCCGCGCCGGGCGATCGCCGCCGCCGGCGGCGGTGCCCTGGGTCACCGACGGGCAGCCTCCTTCGCACGAGGCCGGCTGGCGCGGCCACGGCGCCGGCTCCGATCCCCACCCGGTCGCGCCGCGGTCGGCGGTGCGCTCCTGGACAAGGTAAAAGAAGGCGTCGCCGACGGGCGGGATCGGGGCCGAGGCCGCCTCGCTCACGGTCGTCAGCGCCGTGCTGCGCGCCAGGACCGCGACCGGACCGAGATTGGTCACGCCGTCGATGCGGCGCACCTGGCTGAGCGTGCCGCGGATGACGTCGTAGCCCGTGGCATCGGCCAGCGCCGGCCAGTCGATGCGCTGTGCGGTCGCTCCAGCCGCCAGCGGCTCGAGATGCATCAGCAGCGGCTCGGGCCCCTGTCCTCGATCGTGTGGAACGGTCACGACGCCGAGGGCGGTCGTCGTGTTGCCGGCCGCGTCGATGGCGCGGTAGCGCAGCTCGTAGACGCGCCCCGGACCTTTCCCTTCCCGCTCGGCCCGCAGGAGGAGGTTCGAGTCGGCCGAGCCGGGCGACGCATCCTGGATGTCTCCGGTCGTCGCGCCGTCGGTCGTGCCGGAGGCGTCGTCCGGTTCGCTCGAGGTCACCGAGACGAGCTCGACGCGCACTCCCGCCCCGCAGGAATCCTGCGCCGTGAACTGCACATCGACCGGCACGAGATCGTGGTTCGCCGGCCACAACACCGACGGGTCCGCCAGGACGCTCAGGGTCGGCGCCCGGGTGTCGCGCACCGTCACCTGCGTCGTGCAGGTCGCGGCGTGCCCTTCGGGATCGCGGGCGGTGAAGGCCACGGAGGTCGTGCCGAGAGGGAATGCCCCGGAGGCGTCGAGCCCCTCCCCCGTGTGGTCGTTGCTCAGCGTGAGGCCGCGGCCGCAGACGTCGGTCGCGGTGGCCTGCACGGTGACGTCGGCGCCGCCGGCGCCGGTGCACTCCGCCGCCGGCAGCGACGCCGGGCAGTCGAGGATCGGGGCCTGCTCGGGCAGGCAGGCGTCACAGGCATTCCCCACGCCGTCGCCGTCGGTGTCCAGCTGATCGGCGTTGGCCACGTCAGGACAGTTGTCGAGCGCGTCGGGAATGCCGTCCTGATCGGTGTCCCGGTCCGCCACCTGGTTCAGGAGGAGGGTGATCTGCGCAGTGAAGGAAGGTCCTCGCACGGCGAGGTCGGGGAAGCCGTTGCCGTCGAAGTCTCCCGCTTCGAGCTCGTGCGTATCGGAGGTCAGGGCGGAGAACACGGACGAAGTCCCGAGCCCACCCGCGCTCCCGGGGAAAAGGCGGAGCTCACTGCCCATGGTGACGAGGTCGACGTGTCCATCGCCGTCGAAATCATCCGCGGCCAGCGCATCCGGTTGCCCGAAGCCCGAAAGGGCCTGTCCCATTTTCAGTGACCCATTCCCGTCGCCGGTGAACACCGCGACGTAACCGGGCGGAACCGATCCGACGACCTCCGGATGGCCATCGCCATCGAAGTCGGCCGCGATGAGCGCGTTGATGCTGTGAGGAACCTCGCCGAACGGGAAGGGGTAGGTCGCGAAGGTGATCGCGGGCTCGAAGGAGCCGTCGCCCCGCCCCGGCAGGAGAACGAGGCGCCATGAATTCGGATTGGCAGCTTCGTGCAGAGACACGACCAGGTCCGTGACGCCGTCTTGCGTGAAATCGGCCGCGACCATCTGGGCCGCGGGAGAGCCGAGGGGCGTGACCGTCCCCGGCCCGAACGTGAAGGGGGCGATCTGGAGATAAGTCGTGACGGTCTGATCTCCGTTGAGGACGACGATGTCGAGCGGCGCATCGCCGTCGATCGCGGCCAGCTTGATGGCGTTGGCGCGGTAGGACGGCATCGGCAGGTGAGCGCGCGGCTGGAACCCGCCGCTCCCTTCCCCCTGCAGCACCAGGATCTCGGGATGGACGCCCTGGTCATTGACGAGCACCGCGGCATCCGTCGTCCCGTCCCCGTCCACGTCGCCGACATCCAGCGACAACGGATCGTTGCCGACGGGAGTCCCCGCCAGCACCTGCATGGTCCCGTCCGTCGTACCGAGGACCGGAACGAGCTGCCCCGGTGCGGGCGGGAGCCCATCGAGCGCCAGAACAAGGAGATCGCCCTTGTCGTCGCCGTCCACCCGCCCGGCGCGAAAGTCGCGGAGGAAGCCGGGGACGGCCACTCGCGGCACGGCCGCGATCGTCCCCCCGGGCTCACCCAGGACGATCAGGACCTGCTGGAGGGTGCCGTCGCGCAGGATGAGGTCGGGCAGCGGGTCGTTGTTGAGATCGGCCGTCTGCAGGCTGACCAGCGCCCGGCCCACCCGAAGCAGGTCAAAGTGATCGTCGAACATCCCCGGCCCCGTTCCGTGGTGAACGCGCACGCCATCGGTGTTGTTGACGACCAGGAGGTCGGGCTGATCATCCCGATCCCAGTCCACCACGGCGGCGTCCTGCGGCGCCTTGTCCACGAAGAACGAGGCGATTGGCTGGAAGCCGCCCGTCCCGTCTCCGGTCAGCGACGCGATCACGCTGTCCGGGCAGTTCAGTCCGCTGCAAGGTGAGAGGACGATGCAGTCGGGGAAGTCGTCCCCGTCGAGGTCGGCGACCCGGACCTTGCGGACGATGGTGCCGTTCGGCGTGCTGACCACCTGGAAGGCGCCGCCACCGCGGCCGAGGAGGACCCGGATCGAGGTCTCGTCCCGGCTGCGTCCGAGGAGATCGTCCCGGCCGTCGTGGTCGAAGTCCGCGACGATCAGATCCTGGTCGTAGTGGAGATCGGCGGGGGTGTTGGCGATCCAGGTGAAATGCCCATCGCCCATGCCGGCATAAACGGAGACCGAGCCATTGGGCTCCTGCAGGGCGAGATCCGGGATGCCGTCGCCGTTGAACTCGCCGGTGGCGACCTGCGTCATCGGGACAGGGGTGCCGAGGCTTTGCATCGGTGCGAAGGTGCCGTCGCCACGTCCGAGGCGGACGGCGGACGTGCTCGCGAGATCGAGATGCCCGTCCTGGTTGAAATCGCCAACCACCCCCACGCCAATTCCCACGAAGTCGGTCGTATAGCCTCCGTCCAGGTGGGCCGTCATCAAGGTGCCGCCGCTGATGACATCCGGAATTCCGTCTTCGTTGAAATCGCCGACCACCGCCCGGAAGCCGCCCACAGAGGCACCGGGCACCGGGAAGATCGGCTTCGCCGGCTGGACGCTCGGCGCGGAGGCAAGCAGGAATGCGGCGAGGACCGGCGTGACTCGCCTGCCCCAGCCGAAGCAGGTCGGACGCGATGAGTTCGTGGGCGACGTGGTGGGCCGGCGCGAGCGCAGCAGGAACATCGGCACCTCCATCCGCCCTCTCCCGGGCGGACTATCCGGTCTTCTGTCTGGTGGCAGCGAGTGTCCGGAATATACGCCGATTCTTACGAACGAGAGACCTGAATCGACGCGGTTCGGCTAGCGGCGGGCCGGGCGGTCACCGCCGGTGCCGGGGGCGGCGTCAGTCTGTCCCGGGCAGCCGCCATCGCAGGTGCCGGGCTCGCGGGGCCACGGAGCCGGCTCGGAGCCCCACCCGGTGCCGCCGCGGTCGGCGGTGCGCTCCTGCACGAGATAGAAGAACGCGTCGCCGACCGGCGGGACCGCGGTCGTCATCGGCTCGCTGACCGTGGTGAGTGTCGTGCCGCGCGCCAGGACCGCAACCGGGCCGAGGTTGGTCACGCCGTCGATGCGGCGCACCTGGCTCAGCGTGCCGCGGATGACGTCGTAGCCGGTCGCCTCCTTGAGCGCGGGCCAGTAGATCCGCTGCGCGGTGGCGCCGGCGGCGACCGGCTCCAGCCGCATCAGGAGCGGCTCGGGGCCCTGCCCCAGATCGTGCGGGACCGTGACCACGCCGATCGCGGTCGTGGCGTTGCCGCCAGCGTCGACGGCGCGGTAGCGCAGCTCGTAGACGCGGCCCGGTCCCTTCCCTTCCCGCTCGGCTCTCAGGAGGAGGCTCGCGTCGGCGGTGCCGAGAGTTGCCCCCTGGATGTCGGTGGTCGTCGCGCCGTCGGCGGTGCCTGACGCGTCGTCGGACTCGCTCGAGCTCACGGAGACCAGCTCGACGCGCACCCCCGCGCCGCAGACATCCTCGGCGACGAACCGCGCCTCCACCGGGACGAGATCGTGGTTCGGCGGCCACAGCACCGCCGGGTCGGTCAGGATGCTCAGCGTCGGCGGCTGCGTGTCGCGCACCGTCACCTGCGTCGTGCACGTCGACGTGTGTCCTTCAGCGTCGCGCGCCGTGAAGACCACGGCCGTGGCGCCGAGCGTGAACGGACCGGACGCATCGAGGCCGGTGCCGGTGTGATCGTTGCTCACGGTCAGCCCGCGGCCGCAGACGTCGGTCGCGGTCGCCTGCAGCGCGACGTAGGCGCCGCCCGCGCCGCTGCACTCCGCCGCCGGCAGCGACGCCGGGCACTGGAGGATCGGCGCCTGCTGGTTGGCGACCGTCACGGGCACGGTGCACTGCGACTGGTTGCCGCTCGCGTCCTTCGCCGTGAAGGTGACGTTCGTCGTGCCGAATGGGTAACCGCCGCTCGCGTCGGCTCCGCTCGTGTTGCGACTGTTGGTGACGGTCACGCTGCCGCCGCAGACATCCGAGGCGGTCGCGACAACGTTCACGTTCGCCCCGGTCGGACCCGTGCATCCGGCCGACAGCACGGTCGGACACTGGAGATCCGGGGCGGCAGTGTCTCGTACCGTGACCGTGACCACGTCGGTGTCGCTCTCTCCGGAGCGGTCGGTCACCTTGAGGGTGATGGTGTGCGCCCCGAGCGGCAGAGTGACGTTCAGGGTGGCGCCGCTGCCGAGAGGAGTCTGCTCGGCTTCGCCGTCGTTCTCGTACCACTCGTAGGATGCGATGTCGCTGGAGACGCCGGGGATCGAATCCGCGTCGCTCGAGGCGGTTCCGTCGAGCGTCACGGGCGCCCCGCCTGACCCGCTGCACTCGAGCGAACCCGTCGCCGCCGCCGAGGCGATGGGAGAAGCGTTCGAGAAGAGCGCGAGGAAGGTCTCGTCCTGATGCACGAAATCCTGGCTCGCCGTGACGGAGCGGGTGTTGCCGTCGGACGCCACGACGTCGAGGCGGTAGGCACCGCCGCGGCTCAGCCCCGTGACGTCGAGGCGGGGGAACTGACTCTCCGTGAACGGGACCCGCATGAACGGCGACGGGTCGAGCCCCCGCAGCCGGATGGAATCGAGCGTGTACTCGAGCACGATGAGGCCGGTCCCACCCGACGTCGCACCCATCTTGCGGAAACAGACGGCGAAGGGCGGGGTCGTTCCCATCAACGGCTGGAACACGTCGAAGGCGGATGACGGACTGGAACAGTCGCCCAGGGCAATGAGGTAATCGGTGGACTGATCGATGCAGCCGATGGAACTGTCGAGGTCGAAGAGATACGGATCGCCGAGGGTTCCGAAGCTGTAGCCGATCCCTTCGCCGGGAACTCCGTCGGGGAAATAGCCTCCTGAGCAGTCGAGATTTCCAAACACGTCGGGGAGAGTGAAGACCGTGGCGTTCGTCGCGGTGAGCAGCGCCTCCCCCGCCAGCTTCTCCCCCTGCGGGTCGCTGGCGTGCACGCGCACGTGCAGCCCGCCGTCGGGTCCGAGCACGGGAGGATCGAGGGCGAGAATCGGCTGGCACGCATCCCCCGAACCGTCGTGGTCGGTGTCCGCCTGGTCCGGATCCGAGGTGGCCGGGCAGACGTCGCAGGCATCTCCGGTCGCGTCCTCGTCGAGATCCGCCTGGTCTGCATTCGCCCGCCCGGGACAGTTGTCGCAGAGATTCCCCACCCTGTCCGCGTCGGCATCGGCCTGATCCGCGTTGGCGACGCCGGGGCAGTTGTCGCAGGCGTCGCCCGGTCCGTCGGCATCGGTGTCGGCCTGTGAGGCATTGGGCACGGCGGGACAGTTGTCGGAAGAGGTGCACACCCCGTCGAGGTCGGCGTCGTTGAACCTGTCGAGCGGGCAGGGATCGCAGGCGTCCCCCAGGCCGTCTCCATCGGAGTCGGCCTGCGCCGAATTGGGAACCGTTGGACAGTTGTCCAGCCCGCAGGTGTTTCCGGCCGCCCCCGGATCGCCGAACCCGTCCCCGTCGCGGTCGAGACAGGGATCGCAGGCGTCGCCGAGGCCATCGACGTCCTGATCGCTCTGATCGGGGTTGGGCCTGGCCGGGCAGTTGTCGATCGGGCAGGTCGAGGCGGGGAATCCGGGATCGGCGAAGCCATCCCGATCGACGTCCGTGCACGGATCGCAGGCGTCGCCGAGCGCGTCACCGTCCCGGTCCGACTGGGTGGGGTTCGGAACATCGGGGCAGTCGTCGATGCCGCACGTGTTCAACGGATAGCCGGGATCGCCGCGACCGTCGTGGTCCCGATCGGTGCACGAATCGCACCGATCGCCGAGGCCATCGGCGTCGCCGTCGGCCTGATCGGGGTTGGGCACGGTGGGGCAGTTGTCCACGCCGCAGGTGCTGGCGGTGAACCCCGGATCGCTCTTGCCGTCGCCGTCCTTGTCGGTGCAGGGATCGCAGGCGTCGCCGAGTCCGTCCCTGTCCGCATCGAGCTGATCGGGATCGGCGACCCCGGGGCACAGATCGCACGCGTCGCCGAGGCCATCGCGGTCGGTGTCGGTCTGGACGGGGTTCGGCACGATCGGACACGTGTCGATGGGACAGGTGGCGCGCGCGAACCCGGGGTTGCCGAAGCCGTCGCCGTCCGGATCGACGCAGGGGTCGAAGTCGTCGGGGAGGCCGTCGGCATCGAGGTCGGATTGGCCCAGCAGGTTGAAGATCACGTTGAGCGAGCTGCCCGAGGCCAAAAGGTCGGGCTTGCCGTCCCCATCCATGTCGGCGACCGCGAGACGGCTCGTCCCGGCGCCGGTCGTGTGCGTCGAATCCAGGATCGGGGCATTGTCCGCCCCCCGCTCGAGCATCCAGAAAGCCGAGCCGGATGTGACCACGGCGTCGGCGCGATGGTCTCCGGTGAAATCGGCCACGGCCATGCTTCCCGCGGAGGCAGGCAGGTTCAGTGCCGGGCCCGGCTGGAATGCGCCGCTCGCGTCGAAGCGGAAGACCTGGAAGGAGGGACTGACCGACAGGGATGACGAGTCGGCTCCCCCGGTGGCGACGAACAGTTCCGGGCGCCCGTCCCCATCCCAGTCACCGGCCCCGACAGCCGGGAAGGTGTGCTCGCTGATGAGGGAGGCCACGTCCACGCGCGTCCCGAAGATCGTTCCAGGACCCGCCAGGTAGCAGACCAGGTCCATCGGGTACCAGAGGATGAAAAGATCCTCGCGGCCGTCTCCATTGAAGTCGGCGTGGTCGATCGACCAGATGAATTGCGTCGGGAGAGTCACCGCGCTCCGGAACGTGAGCGCGCCGTGTCCGTCGCCGCCGTAGATCGTGACGGTCTGGTTGTACATGTGGAGGAGGTCGAGGTGGCCGTCACCGTCCTCGTCCACGAGCATGATCCTCTGCCCGAAGGCCCCGAAATTGAGAGGGTATGAATGGGGCGGGCGGAAGCCGCCGAGCCCGTTGCTCAACGAGACCTGCAGGCTGGCGGACGCCTGGACCAAGTCCGCGAGCCCGTCTTCATCGAGATCGCCCATGACCGCCACGGTCGAGCCGGCAGACGTCTCGGCCACGGACCCGGCCTGGGTGAAATCACCGGAGGGCCCTTGCAGATACACGGTGTACTGACTCGACTGACTCGAGTGACTCGAGCGATACGCGATGACATCGACGCGGCGGTCCCGGTTGAGGTCCGCCGAACCGACCAGGCGCGGCCCGGTGGAATCGATGATCCGTGGGAACGGTTCGTGCGCGCTCCCCTGCCCGCTGAGCACCAGGCCGACGCGCGTGCCGTCCTCGATGCCGACCGCGAGATCGATTCGCTGGTCACCGTCGAAGTCCCCTGCGGCCAGGGACACGAGCGTGAGTCCAGCGAGCGGGGCGCGCGTCTTCTGGAAGTGCCAGGACGCATCGGCCTCGTACAGGGTCAGGCCCGAATTGACGTCCGTTCCGGGGACGATCGACGCGAGATCCATCCGGCCGTCATGATCCCAGTCGCCGGGAGCGACTTGGTATCCGTCCGGGAGCACCGCCGGAAGATTCGCGAACCCGCCGTGCCCGTCACCTTTCAACAGCGTGCCCGGGGCGAGGAACGCGTCGACGTGGCCATCGTGATCGAAGTCGTCGAAGAACGCCTGTGACCCACCCACCCCGAGCGGGAAGACCGCCTGGCCGTTGAAGCGGCCGTCGCCGCGCCCCAGGAGGACGGAGAAATTCCGGCTGATGCTGTCGAGCGCACCCAGATCGAGCTTTCCGTCCTCGTTGAAATCCGCGAAGCCCATGTCCGCGATCGCTTTTCCGGCGACTTCCGTTTGCATGAAGGTGAAGGTGCCATTCCCCTGGCCCAGGTAGAACTGCACGGCCGTGGAACCGGCCAGGGCCAGATCGGGACGCCCGTCAGAGTTGACGTCTCCGAACGCCAGCGCCCCCTGCAGAGCTGTTTCGGGAAGTGGGTGCTGCGGCGGCCCGAGAGTGCCATCCGGCGCGGTCAGGAAGAGACTGAGCCCGCCTGAGTAAACCAGGGCGAGGTCGGGGTGGCCGTCTCCGTTCACGTCCGAGACGGCGCCGTGAACGGCGTCGAAGAAATAGACGAGGCCGGCGCCGAGGTCCTGGCGGATCACCGGCCCGTCAGGTCCGAGACCGGCGATCCTGAGCGTGCCGTTCTCGCCTGTGACCACCAGCTCATCGCGGCCGTCTCCATCGAAATCTGCCGCCAGGATGACCCGTGAGGCCGGCACGATCGGGAGCGGGAAGATCGCCCTGGCGCCGCGTGCCTCGCAGACGTCTCCCGCACCGTTCCCATCCCGGTCGGCCTGGTCTGGGTTCGCCGTCTGCGGGCAGTTGTCGCAGGCATCGCCGCGGCCATCGCCATCCTGGTCGCGGTTCAGCATGCCCGGAATGCCGGGGCAGAGGTCCGCCCCATCGCAGACGCCGTCCCCGTCGCTGTCGTTGCTCGCTTCGCTCGGGCAGGGATCGCAGGCATCGCCGATCCCGTCGTGATCATCGTCGGACTGGTCCGGGTTGGCCGTGGAGGGGCAGTTGTCGGCGGGGCAGGTGGCCGCCGGGTCGGGCGGGGCTCCGTACCCGTCCTTGTCCAGGTCGCGGCAACGATCGCAGGCGTCGCCGATCCCGTCGGCGTCCTCGTCCTGCTGTCCGGCGTTGGCGGCCCCCGGGCAGTTGTCGCAGGCATCGCCGCGGCCGTCTCCATCGATGTCCGCCTGATCGGGGTTCGGCAACGCGGCGCAGTTGTCCACGTCGCCGCAGGCGCCATCGCCATCGGCATCGGCGGACGGGTTGTTGGCGCAGGGGTCGCAGGCGTCCCCCTTGCCGTCGCCGTTGGCGTCGGCCTGATCCGGATTGGAAACGCCCGGACAGTTGTCGCACGCGGTCCCCAGGCCGTCGGCGTCCGGATCGGCCTGGTCGGGGTTGGGCCGGGCCGGACAGTTGTCAGCGCCGCAGGCCGATTCGGGGAGCCCGACGCCGTCCAGATCGCCGTCGATGCAGGGGTCGACGTCGTCCGGGATGCCGTCGGCGTCCCGATCCCCCTCGCGCCCGAGGCCCGTGATGACCAGCACGGATTCGCCCGCGGAAGCGAACGGCAGGCTCGCCGACAGAGGCGCAGTCTTTCCGTCGGTCACCTGGATGGTGATCGCGCTCGGCGCGGCGGGTGCGAGGCCGTGAAGCGGCGCGCGGCTCGGCAGCTGGGTCGCGAACGGGATGGTCTGGCCCTGCGTCGTGACGAGCTGCGCGCCGAGCTCGAAACTGTTGACCCGCAGGATCTGCAAGGGCATCGTCGCCGACGAATGCGTCTCCTTGAGACAGGCGACGTAGGGAAGCGGCCCCGAGAAATAGAAGGAGCTCAGGAACGCGTTGAAGGGGGCCTGCGGATGCTCGCAGGGGCCCGGCGCGAACAGGAAGTCAGAAGCGAAGTCGCCGCAACCGAGCCCCGAGTCCATGTCGAAGAGTTGCCAACCGCTCCCCGATGCGTAGTAACCGATGGAGCCCGTCGTCCCCAGGGGATTGACCCCGCCCGAGCAGCTCAGATGCTGGAACAGGTTCGGAACGGTGAAGGCCGACGTGATGGTCTGGTCGATGCGGATGAACCCCGAGAGCGGGTCCCCCTGGGGATCGCGAGCGAGGGCATCCACCTCGAGATCGGTTCCACCGTCCTGCCGCACCCCGGCGAGCACGAGGAGCGGCTGGCAGGCGTCGCCGGCTCCGTCGCCGTTCGCATCGGCCTGGTCCGGGTTCGCCACGGTCGGGCAGTTGTCGCAGGCGTCGCCGCGCCCATCCCCGTCGGAGTCGGCCTGCGAGGTGTTCTGCACGTCGGCGCAGTTGTCCGCGTCGCCGCACCGGCCGTCGCCGTCGGCATCGTCGGTGGCGGAATGCGGACACCGATCGCAGGCGTCGCCGCGGCCATCGCGGTCGGCGTCCGCCTGATCGGAGTTCGGGACCGACGGACAGTCGTCGATGGGACACGTGCCCGCCGGCCCCACCGCATCGCCGAAGCCGTCGTGATCGCTGTCGGTGCAAGGATCGACGGCGTCGTCGAGACCATCATTGTCGGTGTCGGGGAACGGCCCCTGGTTGCTCAGCACGAGCACGCCGGTTTCCATCGAGACGACCAGGTCGGTGCGTCGGTCCGACCCGGTCATCCCGGCCGAGACGTGAAACGCGTTCAGGCCTCCGAAAAGGCGGGCTTCGGGGCCGAACGACAGATCCCCGCGTCCCAGGCGGACGCTGACGTCCGCCGAGTCGAAGTTCGCGGTCGCGAAATCGAGGTTTCCGTCCTGGTTGAAATCTGCCGCAGCCACGGCGATCGGAGTCCTGCCGACCGCGACACGCCGCGCCGATCCGAAAGTGCAGTCCCCCACTCCCGGCACGACCACCAGGTCGTCCCCAAGGCCGTCGGCGATCAGGAGGTCCTGCCGGCCGTCGTTGTTCAGATCGCCCGCGGCGACCGAGTAGGGAGAGCCCCCCGGGTAGAGGGACGGACAGGTCTCGAACGTCCCGTCCCCGTGGCCGATCAGGATCGACACGCTGCCGATGCGTGGAACGCTGAAACCGTTCCCTCCCGCGTTCGCGACGGCGATGTCCGGCTCGTGATCGCCGTTGAAGTCGGCGAGCGTCACCCACACCGGGCCGTATCCCACGCGGTAGACGGGCGAGGTCGCCAGGGGGCCGAATCCTCCGTGACCGTCCCCCAGGTGAATGGTCACCGTGGGTGAGCCGTCGTCGGCGACCACGACATCGTCATGACCGTCGTGGTTGAAATCTCCGACCACGATGGAAATCGGGTAGGTCGAGTCGTCGATCGGGATCGATCGCCGCACGGGGAACGTGCCGTTCCCCAGGCCCAGGAGGACGCTGAGCGTGCCGGGAGCGAAGTCGCTGTTCCCGAATAAACCCGCGACCACCAGGTCCGGGCGGCCGTTGCCGTCGAAATCACCCGACGCGACGCCGACGGCTCCGCCGGATCCCCCCGTGGCGTCGAAGGGGACGGCTGGGGAGAACGCGTCCTTGTCTTCACCCAGGAACACCGATCCGTCGTCCCGGCCCGGTGGGCCAAAGGAGGGGTCATAGGAGACAGCGGCGATGTCGGTTTTCCCGTTCCGGTCGAAGTCTGCCAGCGCCGTGGCCGTCACCAGCGAGCCGCCGACGCTCAGGGGAACGACTCCGAAAGTCAGGTCTCCGTGACCGAGGAGCGGCGCCGCGAAGCCGCTGCTCCGCGCGAAGTCCAGAAGATCGGCGAGCCCGTCCCCGTCCAGGTCGGCGACGCTCACCAGGTTGCCGGAACCGGCCACGACAGCTGAGGTGTGCTGCGGATCGAATCCTCCCCCCGCCGTCCCCGGGATCACGAAGACCGTCGAATCCGTCCCGACGACGACGTCGATGTCCCCGTCCACGTCCACATCGGAGGCGGCGAGCGAGACGCCCGAATCGAGAGACAGGTTGTCGTTGAAAGTCGGCTCGAAGGTCCCGTCCCCGTGCCCGCGGTAGGCCCTCACGCCTGCGTATCGTCCAGCGTTGAAGCAGGCGCTGGTCACGCAGGTGCCTTCGACGATGAGGTCGCGCTTGCCGTCGTGGTCGAAATCGACGACGAGGACCGCTTCCGGTCGCACATCGAGCGGGACATCGGGACGCGCTTCGAGCGTGCCGTCGGGCTTCGTCAGGAACAGGGAGAGCTTGCCGGACCCGGTGCACGCTGCTTCCGAGCAGGAGTCGGCCACGGCGACATCCACCCGGCCGTTCCCGTCGAAATCCCCGGTGACGATCTGGTTGGGATTGACTCCCACGGGGTTGTCGCCGGCGGCGACGAAGCCTCCCCGGCGATCGTTCAGGAGGACCCGCAGCAGCAACGCCGGGCCGGCCGGCCTGAGGACGAGCAGGTCGTCGTAGTGGTCCTGGTTGAGGTCCGCGGCAGCGACGGCGACAGCCACCCCGAGATCGCCGCTCCAGGTCCTTCCGAAGGTGCCGTCCCCCACGCCCGCCCGGATCATGTAGCGGTCGTTGCCGCCGCCGGCGAGGAGATCCAGCCGGCCGTCGCCGTCGAAATCCCCTCCGACGAGCGGAAATGAGGTGCCTCCCCGGAACCGCTGGGCCAGCCGGAAGGTGCCGTTCCCGCGGTTGACGTAGACGCCGATCTGCGACCCGGTGGGGCAGTCTGCGTCGCGCGAGGAGGGGTCGCAGGAGCGGTCCACCGCGAAGTCCATCCGTCCGTCGGCATTGAAGTCAGCGACGAGCGGCACGCCGACCGTTCCCTGATCGACGAGCAGGACGACGCCCATCGGGAACAGGCCCGCGGCCGACTCCTGCTGGCAGGCGTTCCCCGCGCCGTCTCCGTCGTCATCGCGCTGATCCGGGTTGGCGCGATCGGGACAGTTGTCGCACGGGTTCCCGACTCCGTCCCCGTCGGTGTCCGCCTGGGAGGGGTTGTCGATGTCGGGGCAGTTGTCGACATCGTCGCAGACGAGATCCTGGTCGGTATCGGCACACGGATCGAGCGCGCAGCCTTCGCAGACCGGCGTCACGGCCCCCCGGTACCTGCTCGAAGTGGGGGGCGCCTGGGCGATCGCCGGTAAACCAGCGGCCAGGAAGACGGCAAGGAGCACGAAGGCCCAGCCGGCGCCGGCCTTCGCCTGGTTCCAGCAAGATGGTCCGCGCCGCTCGTCGGCCATGAACGGATTCCCCCCGTCGTCGAGACCGGACAGATCTTTCTCTTTGTCTAGGTGGCGGCCGCCTGAATATACGTCGATCCCCGGAGGGATCGACCGAAAAGGCCCAGCGCCCCCACCGGAAAGCCGGACCGTCAGCGCCTGGTGGACCTGCTGCCCCCGGTCGCCGGCGCCCCGTCCGACTGCCCCGGGCAGCCGCCATCGCAGGAGCCGAGCTCGCGCGGCCAGGGCGCCGGCTCGGAGCCCCAGCCGGTGCCGCCACGGTCGGCGGTGCGTTCCTGGACGAGGTAGAAGAACGCGTCGCCAACCGGTGGGACCGCCGTCGTCATCGGCTCGCTGACCGTGGTGAGCGTCGTGCCGCGCGCCAGGACCACGACCGCGCCGAGGTTTGTCATGCCGTTGATGCGACGCACCTGGCTCAGCGTCCCGCGGATGACGTCGTAGCCGGTCGCTTCCTTGAGCGCCGGCCAGTAGATCCGCTGCGCGGTGGCGCCGGCGGCGACCGGCTCCAGCCGCATCAGGAGCGGCTCGGGGCCCTGCCCCAGATCGTGCGGGACCGTGACCACGCCGATGGCGGTCGTCAAGTTGCCCGCCGCGTCGATGGCGCGGTAGCGCAGCTCGTAGACGCGACCCGGGCCCTTCCCTTCCCGCTCGGCCCGCAGGAGGATGCTCGCGTCGGCGGTGCCGAGCGTCGCACCCTGGACATCTCCCGTCGTCGCACCGTCGGCGGTTCCTGAGGAGTCGTCGGACTCGCTCGAGCTCACCGAGACGAGCTCGACGCGCACCCCCGCGCCGCAGACGTCCTCGGCCACGAATCGCGCCTCGACCGGCACGAGGTCGTGGTTCGGCGGCCACAGCACCGACGGGTCGGTCAGGACGCTCAACGTCGGCGGCTGCGTGTCGCGCACCGTCACCTGCGTCGTGCACGTCGACGCGTGCCCTTCGGCATCGCGCGCCGTGAAGAGGACTGTCGTCGTGCCGAGCGGGTACGCCCCCGAAGCATCGAGACCGGCGCCGGTGTGGTCGTTGCTCACCGTGAGTCCGCGGCCGCAGACATCGGTGGCGGTTGCCTGCAGAGCGACATAAGCGCCGCCGGCGCCGCTGCACTCCGCCGCGGGCAGCGACGACGGGCAGTTGAGGATGGGAGCCTGCTGATTGGCCACTGTCACCGGCACGGTGCACTGCGACTGGTTGCCGGTTGCGTCGGTCGCCGTGAAGGTGACGTTGGTGGTGCCGAAAGGATAGCCGCCGCTCGCATCGGCGCCGCCGGAATTGTGACTGTTGGTGATGGTCACGCTGCCGCCGCACACATCCGATGCCGTCGCGACGACGCTGACCTCGGCGCCGGTTGGGCCGGTGCAACCGGCCGGCAACACCGTCGGGCAGTCGAGGTCCGGACCGGCGGTGTCGTGCACGGTCACGCTCACGACGTCGGTATCGCTCTCCCCGGACTGATCGGTCACCTTCAGGGTGATCGCGTGCGTCCCGAGCGGCAGCGTGACTTTCAGCGTGGCGCCGCTGCCCAGGAGCGTCTCCCCCGCCTCACCGTAGTGTTCGAACCACGCGTACGACGCGATGTCGTCCTGCGTCCCGGGAGACGAATCGGCGTCCGTCGAACCCGTGCCGTCGAGCGCGACGACGGCTCCGCCCGGCCGATCGCATTCCACGGCGCCTGCCGCGGCGGACGCGTGGGCCTCCGGCGGTCCGTTCGCCGCGCTCGCTTCGAGGACGAGGAACGTCTCTCCCCGGTACGGCAAGGGCGACGAATCCTTCACGGGAAGGGTGTTGCCGTCGGTGACCGTGAGATCCAGCGTGTAGTCCTCCGGCGCAGCGAGCGACTCGAAGAGCAGGCGCTGCGGGAACCCGCCCGAGAAGCCCTGCTGCCAGACGATGCGCTGGGTCTCGCTCGCCACAGTCAGCGAATCGGGCAGGACCGCGAGGATCGAGAGCTGGTATCCCCCGCTCGTCGCGCTCACCGGACGCACGCAGACCGAGAACGGTGGCGTGAATTGCTTGAGGGGCAGGAACACATCGAATGGGCCCGCGGGGGCGTCACAGGGCCCCACGGCCGTCAGGTAGTCGGGCTGGCCGTCCTGGCAGCCGAGCACCGAGTCGAGATCGAACAGGACCGGCTCACCGATCGCCGCGTTGGTATAGCCGATGCCGCGACCGGGGATCGATTCGGGAAGGAACCCTGCGCCGCAGTCCGAAGTCGCGTAGGCGTCCCCGAGGGTGGTCGCATGTCCCGCGCCGGCGATCACCCGGGCGAGACCCGAGAGCGCTTCCCCCTGCGGGTCCCTGGACCGGAGCCTGACGTGCACCTCGTCCCCCTCGCTCGCCAGGGAGAGGATCTCGAGCGTCGGCTGACAGGCGTCGCCCGATCCATCCGCATCGCGGTCCTCCTGGGCGGGATTAGAGGTCTGCGGGCAGTTGTCGCAGGCATCGCCCACGCCGTCGGCGTCCCCGTCCAGCTGAGGCGGATCGGGGATCGCGGGACACACGTCGCAGGCATCTCCCAACCCGTCGCCGTCAGCGTCGGCCTGCGAGGCGTTGACGCGATCCGGACAGTTGTCGCACGCGTCCCCGGCCCCGTCGCCGTCGCGATCCTCCTGGCCCGGGTTCCGGCGATCGGGACAGTTGTCCTGCGAGGCGCAGAGGCCGTCGTTGTCGACGTCATTGGACCCGTCGAGCGGACAGGGGTCGCAGGCGTCGCCGAAAAAGTCCTGATCCGCGTTCGCCTGGTCCGGATTGGGGACCTGGGGACAGTTGTCCAGCGCACATTGGTCCCGCGGAGGCCCGAAGTCGCCGAAGCCGTCGCCATCCCTGTCGGTGCAGGGATCACACGCATCTCCCAGACCGTCGGCGTCGAGATCCGCCTGATCGCTGTTGGCGATGAACGGACAGTTGTCGATGACGCAGATCGTCGCAGGGCCCGGAGTGCCATAGGAATCGTGGTCCCCGTCGGTGCAGGCGTCGCACGCGTCTCCGAACGGGTCGCCGTCGGCATTGGCCTGGTTCGGGTTTGGGACGGCGGGACAGTTGTCCTTCGGACAGGTGTTGGAGAGGAAGTCCGGGTCACCGAGCCCGTCGCCGTCGCGATCGGTGCAGGGATCGTCGGGATCGAGGACGCCATCGTGGTCCGCGTCCCCGGACGGGCCCTGGTTCAGGAGCAGCGCGAGACCGAAGCCACCGGCCACCGCCAGGTCCTGCTTGTGGCTCCGGCTGAAATCACCGGCGGCGAGCCCGATGGCGGAACGCCCGACCGCAAACCGGCGACCGGGGGCGAAGGTCCCGTCGCCGACGCCGGAATAGACCGACACGTCGCCGGAATCGTCGTTCGCCACGGCGAGATCGAGCCGGCCATCCGCGTTCAGGTCCAGCGCGTACACGGCCAGCGGGAACTGCCCCGTCGGAGACGAGCCGAACGGGACGAACGTGTCATGTCCCCGGCCGAGCTGGATCGTCATCTGGTCGAGGAAGCGATCGACGATGGCGAGGTCGAGCTCGCCGTCTCCGTTGAAATCTTCCGCCACGACCGCGGAGGGACTACCGCCCTCGGTGACCCGAAGCGGCGGCCCGAATACCCCGCCGCCCAATCCGGGCAGGATCGTGACGCTTCCCGGCACGGCCGGCTCGGGGACGTCATGCCCGGCGTTCGCGGTGATCAAGTCGGGAATCGAATCGTGGTTGAAATCCGCCACGGACACCCAGAACGGAGTGTCGCCGGTCACGTAGCGCACGGAAGAGCCGAACCGGTTCGTGGCGTCGGCGAGATAGACCGTGACGTTGGCGGAGGCGGCGTTGGCGATGACCAGGTCGGGGCGCCGGTCGCCGTTGAGGTCCGCGATCGCGGCGGCGAACGGGCTGTTCACGTCCGTCAGGAACGGCCCGGGCTGGAAGGTGCCGTCGCCGTTGCCGAATGACAGCTGGGCGACGCCGTGCGGCCAGATGCGCTGATTCACCGGGAGGTAGTCCTCGTTCGGTTCGAGGAATACGAGGTCGGGATTCTGGTCCGCGTTGATGTCGCCGCTCGAGACCCAGATGATGTTCGAGATGGACGCGGCGCCGCCGGGCTTCGGCTCGAACCCGCCGTCGGTTCGCGCCAGCAGGATGTGGCCCAAGGTGTTGCCATAGTAGTCGGGGGGGATTGCCGCCTCAGTGCCTGCGAGATCGAGCAGCCCGTCGTTGTTCAGGTCGGCGGCGGCCACGTACGAATCGAACCAGGAGCCGACGGACTGCGGATCGAACCGCCCTTGCCCGAGGCCCTGGAGGACGAAGAGTGAATCGCTTCCCCTGTTGACCACGACGAGGTCGGGAAGGGCATCGTCGTCCAGCAGCGCCGCTGCGGCGGCCTGCGGATCGGGTCCGGAGATCGCGCTTCCCGTGGGCAGGAAATCGAGCGCCCCCTGGTTCATGACGAAAGCGATGAAGTCGGGAGAATCGCAAGGGATCAACAGGTCCAGCCGGCCGTCGCCGTCGAGATCCGCGGTGCGCAAGGAGAGAGGAAATGCCCCCCCTCCGAGCACGAAGGTCGAATGGCCGGGGGTGGGAAGACCGGCCGACGATCCCTTGTAGGACACCAGCAGGCTCTGGCTTCCCCGGGTCAGCACCAGGAGATCGCCGACGCCGTCGCCGTCGAAGTCCGACGCCGCGAGCAGCGGACTGAGAAGCGGAATGAAGGAAGTCCATGTCAGTTGAACCGGACTCGCCCAGCCTCCGTCTCCAAGCCCCGGGTAGACGAGAAGCCCCTGGGCAGGAGAGGCGAGCGCGACGACGGCATCCGGCAGGCCGTCCCCGGTGAAGTCACCGACCGCAAGATCGCTCGAGGCCCCGCCGGGCGGCACCGTCGTCTGGCCCGGTGCGAACGTGCGCGAGCCCGGCTGCATGAGCATCGAGACGAAGCCGCCGGTGGCCCGAAGGACCAGGTCGGGCAGACCATCCCGGTTCACGTCCCCCAGGCGCATCCCGTCCGCCAGGAACGGCGTCGGCACGATCGACGGATCCTCGAATGTTCCGTCGCCGAGGCCCCGATGCAGCGCGAGGGCCGGTCCGTTGTCGTTCGAACCAGCGACTGCCAGGTCCATGAAGCCGTCCTGGTCGAAGTCCGCGGCGATCATCGCGCCGGCGTTGTGCACCGTCGCGAGATGCACCGGAGAAGCGAACAGGCGCGGCCCCGTCCCCTCGAACAGCAGCACCTCGCCCGCGAACAACAGACGGACGGCGAGGTCGTTGCGGCCGTCGCCGTTGAAGTCGGCCACCACCACGTCCTGGGGCAGGGGCCCGGCCTCGACGACGGGACTGCGGTACAGGGAGGCGAACGAGGGAGTGGCACAGGCGTCCCCCATGCCGTCGCCGTCCGCATCCTCCTGTCCCGGATTCGCGGTGCCCGGGCAGTTGTCGGCGGCGCAGACGTTCCCCGCGAAGCCGGGATTGCCGAAGCCGTCATGGTCGCTGTCGGTGCAGGCGTCGCAGGCATCGCCGATGCCGTCGCCGTCCGCGTCCTCCTGCTGTGGATTCGCGACATCCGGACAGGTATCGACATCCCGGCACACATCGTCTCCGTCCGTGTCCGGCCCGGCGGTATGCGGGCAGGGATCGCAGGCATCGCCGGGCCCGTCCGCGTCGGCGTCCGCCTGGGACGGGTTCGGCGCGGCGGGACAATTGTCGCGCGGGCACAGGCTCGCCGCGAAATCCGGGTCGCCGTAGCCGTCACCGTCGGTATCGGTACAGGGATCGACCGCATCGGCGATGCCGTCCCGGTCCTCATCGGCCGAGGCGCCCCGGCCGAGCAGGGCACCGAACGTATCGGAAGCGATCGTGGCAAGGTCGATGCGCGAGTCGCCGTCGATCCGTCCCGCCGCGAGGAAGGCCTGGATGGTCGGGGCCACGCTGAAGCGCGCCTGCGATCCGAACCCGCCCGCACCGTTCCCCGCCAGCACCACCGCCTCTCCCACGTCACCGAGGGTCGTCGGACGCCCGGTCGAAACCGCCAGGTCGAGATCGCCGTCCTCGTCGAGGTCCGCGGCGATGAGCCGGGTCGCTTTGGGGGGAAGCGACCCGTACGGCGTCCTCGAATCGAACGTCCCGTCCCCGTGGCCGAGCAGGATGGACACCGCGCCGTTCACGGTGTCGGTCCCGGCATTCGCGACAGCCAGGTCGGCGCGGCCGTCGCCATTGAAATCGCCCGCGGTCACATCGACCGGGGTCGGCCCGCCCGGGTAGGTCGCCGTCAGGCTGAAGGTCGTCCGGAAGTCGCGGTAGACGTCCACCTGGCCGGTCCCATAGACCGCGACGAAGTCAGGCATGGAGTTTCCATCGAGGTCCGTGATCAGGCAGCGCCCGCTGTCGCTCCTGAGAGAGAGCGCCGCTTGCGGGTTCGCAAAGGAGCCTTTCCCGTTTCCTTTGAAGACCCACAACCCTTTGCCCTGGTTCACACCGAGGATGTCGGCGTGATGATCGCCGTCGGCGTCTCCGGCCAGGACCTGGGCATTGGGGAAGTTCTGCAGGACGACCGCGGCGTGAAAGGCTCCCTGCGCGTCTCCGAGGAAGACCCGCGCAAGTGTCTCGTAGTCGTTCAGGACAACCAGGTCCGGATTGCCGTCCTCGTCGAAGTCGGCGGAGTCCATGCTGAAGCGAAAGCCGACGCCGGCGAAGAACGTGCTCGAGGTCCGGAAGCCCCCATCGCCCGTCGCCAGCAGGATCTCGACTCTCTGCTCGGAAAGCCCGCCGCTCACCTGCTGGAGCACCGCGACGTCGAGCAGGCCGTCGTGATTGAAGTCACGGGCGACGAAGGCCCGGGCGCCGCGGCCGACGAGCCGGCCCCAGGGGGATCCCGAGAACATCCCCTTCGGGCTTCCGAAGAACAGGCCGATGTTGTCCTCGAGACTGTTGACGACGGCCAGATCGGGACGGCCGTCCGCGTCCAGGTCGGCGGTCGCGAGCGCCACGGCCTCGTCGCCGGTGGGGAAGCTCCCCGCCGGGTGGAATCCCCCACCCGGGTCGGCCGCCAGCACGGCGACCTCGGAGGCATCCACGAACGCCAGGTCGGTGCGGCCGTCCCGGCTGAAGTCGCCGGCGACGATCCCGAACCGCTTGCGCACGGTGTCCAGGGTGGGACCCGGCGTGAACTGGCCGCCTGCCGCTCCGAAATACAGCGTCGAGTTCTGGCCGTCGAAATTGGCCGTGGCCAGATCCGGCCGGCCGTCACCGTTCAGATCGGCGATGACCACGCCCCTCGGACCATCGCCGACGGCGAGCGGCAGCGGCGGCCGGTACCCACCCGCGCCGTCGGCGAAGTGAACCCGCACCTGGTCCACCTGCTGGATCGCCCGGGCGATGTCCGGATGACCATCGCCGTCGAGATCGCCGACCGCTTCCCCCCCGGTCCCTGGATCGGGATCGAGCACGAGCGCCGGTGCGAAGGTCCCATTGCCGAGCCCCTTGTGGACCGAAAGCCCCTGGGCGCTGGTGACGAGGAGATCGAGGTTCGCATCGCCGTCCAGGCGGAAGAGGCGCAGGTGATTCGGCACGACGCCGAGCGCCAGCGGCACCGAAGCCCCAAGAACGGCGCCCGGCCCACCGGCGAGAAACCGCGCTTCCGAAACTCCCGCCACGACGACGTCGTCGAAGCCATCGCCGTTGCAGTCGCCGACCGCGAGCGAAACCGGTGTTGTGCCGGCGGGATATCGCACCGCCGGGGCGAACCCACCATCGCCGTTCCCGAGGAGGACCGCGATGTCCTGTGTCCCTTTGTTCACCGCGAGAACGTCGACGGACCCGTTGCCGTCGAAGTCCACGAGGGCGACGTCCTGGGACCCCGCGCCGGTTTCGAGCCTGAGCGTCGAGAAGATCGGCCGGATGGAGACCGGAGCGAAGGGGGCAATGCCGGGTCCGGGCGGTCTCGCCGTCGCAATGCTTCCCGGGTGCTGGACGATCGATGAGTCCTGGGCCAGGGCGGACAAGGCCACGATCGACAGCCCGGCCAGGATCGTCGCCAGCCAGGTGGCGCCGGCGCGCGCCGGGATCCGCAGGAGGTTCTTGATAGGCATGACGGAACTCCTCTACATCCGACCTCGAATCACTTGCGTCTCAACTCGCCTCCCGAGCCGGGGGCGGCGTCAGATGGCCCCGGGCAGCCGCCGTCGCAGGAGCCCGGCTCGCGCGGCCACGGAGCCGGCTCGGAGCCCCAGCCGGTGCCGCCGCGGTCGGCGGTGCGCTCCTGGACGAGGTAGAAGAAGGCGTCGCCGACGGGCGGGACAGCCGTCGTCATCGGCTCGCTCACGGTGGTCAGCGCCGTGTGGCGCGCGAGCACCCCCACTGCGCCAAGATTGGTCGCGCCGTTCTCGCGCCGCACCTGGCTCAGCGTGCCGCGGATGACGTCGTAGCCGGTGGCGTCCTTCAGGGCCGGCCAGAAGATTCGCTGTGCCCTCGCGCCGGCCGAGACCGGCTCGAGACGCATCAGCAGCGGCTCGGGTCCCTGCCCCAGATCGTGCGGCACGGTGACGACGCCGATAGCCATCGTCGCGTTGCCGGCTGCGTCGGTGGCCCGGTAGCGCAACTCGTAGACGCGCCCCGAGCCCTTCCCTTCCCGCTCGGCGCGCAGGAGGAGGCTGGCGTCGGCGGCGCCGACAGTCGCGCCCTGGATGTCGGCCGTGGTCGCTCCGTCGGTCGTGCCGGCGCCGTCGTCGGACTCGCTCGAGGTGACCGCGACAAGCTCGACGCGCACTCCCGCGCCGCAGGCGTCATCGGCCACAAACCGTGCCTCGACCGGGACGAGATCGTGGTTCGGCGGCCACAGCACCGCCGGGTCGGTCAGGATGCTCAGCGTGGGGGGCTGCGTGTCGCGCACCATCACCTGCGTCGTGCACGAGGAGGTGTGCCCTTCGGCGTCGCGGGCGGTGAAGACCACGGAGGTCGAGCCCAGCGGGAACGCGCCCGACGCGTCGAGCCCGTCTCCGGTGCGGTCGTTGCTCACGGTCAGCCCGCGGCCGCAGACGTCGGTCGCGGTCGCCTGCAGCGCCACGTAGGCGCCGCCCGCGCCACTGCACTCCGCCGCCGGCAGCGACGCCGGACAGTCGAGCACCGGCGCCTGCTGGTTGACCACGTGCACCCGGACGCTGCACTGTGACTGGTTGCCGCTCTGGTCAGTCGCGGTGAACGTGACGTTGGTGGTCCCGAAGGGATATGCGCCGCTGGCGTCGGCGCCCCCGGAGTTGCGACTGTTCGTGATGGTCACGGACCCGCCGCAGGCGTCCGACGCGCTCGCGATGACGGTGACGTTCGCGCCGCTCGGGCCGGTGCATCCGGCCGGCATCACGCTCGGGCACTCGATCGCGGGCCCTGTCGTATCCCTCACGGTCACGGTGACGGTGTCGGTGTCGCTCTCTCCCGCCTGGTCGGTCACCTTCAAGGTGATGACATGCGCTCGGAGCGGCAGGGCCACTGTCAGGGATGAGCCGGCCCCGAGCAGCGCCTGCTCCGGCCCACCGTAATCCTCGTACCACTCGAACGACGCGATGTCGCTCGTGGTCCCGGGGGTCGAGTCCGGATCGGTCGAGCCGCCACCGTCGAGCGTGACCACCGCACCGGCCGCTCGATCGCACTCGACGGCTGGAGCGCCTGCGGAGGCCGCGGCCTGCGGCGCGGCGTTGGTCTCGAGCGCCAGGAACGTTTCGTCGTGGTGCAGGAACTGCTGGGTGGCGATCACCGGACGAGTGTTCCCGTCCGAAGCGACGACATCAATCCGGAACGGCTTGTCCGCTGCCAGCGGCGTCAGGTCAATTCGTGGGAATCGGCTGGCTGCGAATGGAACATGGACCGTGGCGCCGGTGTCGGGTCCCGTGACCCGGATGAAGCCGGGCAGGTAATCGAGAACGAGGAGGTCCTTGCCCGCGGATGCCGCGCCGACTCTGCGGACGCAGACCGAGAAGGGCGGAGTCCGGCCCGTGAGCGGCTGATAGGTGTCGAACGTCAGCTGACCATCGGAGCAATTTCCGATCGCCAGCACGAAGTCGGGGATTCCGTCGATGCAGCCGATGGCGCTGTCAAGATCGAAGAGGTAGGGATCCCCAAAGGACTCGTACGTGTAGCCGATGCCTTCTCCCGGAACACCGTCGGGGAAATAACCGGCGCTGCAATCCAGCGACTCATACACGTCCGGAATCGTGAAGGGACGGGTGCCGTAAGGGCTGATGCGGACTTCTCCGCTCAGCGGCTCGTTCTGCGGATCGGTGGCGTGGACGCGCATGTGCACGCCGCCGTCCTCCCGCGAAACCGGAGCGTCCAGCGCCAGGGTGGGCTGGCAGGCGTCGCCGGAGCCGTCCTGGTCGGCATCCGCCTGCGCCGGATCCGCCGCCGCCGGGCAGACGTCGCACACGTCGCCGACGGCATCGCCGTCCAGATCGGCCTGATCGAGGTTCCTGCGCGTCGGACAGTTGTCGCAGAGATCCCCCACGAAGTCCCCATCGCCATCGGCCTGAACAAAGTTCGCCACCTCGATACAGTTGTCACAGGAGTCTCCGAGACCGTCGTGATCGGCGTCCTCCTGACCGGGGTTCGCCCTCGTCGGACAGTTGTCGTGGGAACAAACGCCGTCGCCGTCCGCGTCGTTGGTCGGATCGTCGGGACAGAGATCGCAGAGATCGCCGAGGCCATCCTGGTCGCGGTCCTGCTGTCCCGGATTCGGCAGGCCGGGGCAATTGTCCCTGACGCACGTCGAAGGGAGCGGCCACGGATCTCCGAACCCGTCCCCGTCCACGTCCGTGCACGGGTCGCAGAGGTCCCCGAGCCCATCGTGGTCCGTGTCGGCCTGATTCGGGTTGGAAATGCCCGGACAGTTGTCCAGAGGACACGTGTTCAGAGGGAAACCCGGATCTCCCATCCCGTCCCCATCCCGATCGTTGCAGGCATCGCAGGCGTCACCGAGCCCGTCATGGTCGACATCGTTCTGCTCGGGGTTCGGAATGGCCGGGCAGTTGTCGAGCGCGCACTGATTCGGGAATCCCGGGTTGCCTTTCCCGTCGCCGTCGGAATCGGTGCATGGGTCGCAGGCATCGCCGATGCCGTCGTGATCGAAATCCACCTGGGTGGGATTGAAACTCAATGGGCAGTTGTCGGCAGAGCACGCCTCTCCCGGCTGACCCAGGCCATCGTGGTCGAAGTCGGTGCAGGAATCGCAGGCATCACCCAGTCCATCGAAGTCCGAGTCCGCCTGAGACGGGTTGGGGATGCCCGGACAGTTGTCCACGCGACAAGTGCCCGGGAATCCCGCATCGCGCGCGCCGTCGCCATCGCTGTCGGTGCAGGTGTCGCAGTTGTCCCCGATGCCATCGTGGTCGAAATCGGCCTGATCCGGGTTGTAGACGGACTGGCAGTTGTCGATCGGACAGGTCGCAGCGGGAAAGCCGGGAAGTCCGTACCCGTCGTGATCCGGGTCGGTGCATGAATCACAGGCGTCGCCCGTGCCATCCTGGTCCGAATCGAAATTGCCGGGATTCTTGAGGCCGGGGCAATTGTCGCGAGGGCAGGTGGGGTTGACGCTTCCGATATCGTAGGTGGAATCGCCGTCCAGATCGATGCAGCCGTCGCAGGCGTCGCCGAGATGGTCGCCGTCGAGGTCGATCTGGTCGGGGTTGGAGAGCGTCGGACAATTGTCGAGGGGACAGGTGCGCGCTGACGACGGACTCCCGAGTCCGTCTCCGTCCGGATCGGTGCAGGGGTCGCACGCGTCTCCCGGCCCGTCATGGTCGGCGTCGGTCTGATCCGAGTTGTACGCGGACGGGCAATTGTCGGGCAGGCACGTGTTCGCCGGGAACCCGGGATCCCCGCGCCCGTCTCCGTCCGTGTCGGTGCACGGGTCGCAGACGTCCCCGATGTGATCGTGATCCGCATCGCCCTGGTCCGGGTTGGCAGTGGCGGGGCAGTTGTCGAGAGCGCAGGTCGCGAAGGGCGAACCGGTGACTCCGAATCCGTCCGCGTCGAGGTCGAGACAGGGATCCCGATCGTCGGTCAGCCCGTCGTGGTCCTGGTCCTGGTCGAACACCACGACCGACTCGCCATGTCCGGTGACAGCCGCGCTCCGTTCGACGACCGGGGTGTTGCCGTCCGTCACGGTGATCCGCAGGACGTAGGAGGTCCCTGCTTTCAGCGCATTGGGTATCGTCAGCCGGTCCGGGAGTCCGCCGGCGAAGGACGCGCTGACGACGGCATCGTAAGGATGGTCCGAGAGCCGGGCGAGCTGGTCGTTCGCTTCCGTCACGTACAGCGAGAAGAACCCGTCCGGCGAGGGATAATGCGAGAAGCAGACCTGAGCCGGAAGCGTGGCGTTCGCGACATTCAGCGCGAAAGGTTCGAATTCGTTGGAATAAGAAGGATTCTCGCAAGAGCCCAGGAAGATGGCCAGGCTCGGATGCGGATTGTCGTTGTCGCAACCGACTGCCTCGCGATCCGCGATGAACTTGTAGTTCTTGTCGTACGAGTCATACACCACGCGTTCGCTGGCCCCCGGAAACGGGAATGACGCCTCCAGGGCACAGGGATCGGGGACTTTTTCGAGATTCGGAAGGACCACCCCGCTCGCCGGCCCCAGAATGGTCACGGTGGTCTGCAGCACTTCGCCCTGAGGATCCGAAGCCGCGGCCCGGACCTCGAGATCCGACCCGCCGTCCTGGGTCACGCCGAACAGGACGAGGGAGGGCTGGCAGGCGTCGCCGGCTCCATCGTGATCGACGTCCCCCTGATCCTGTGATGCCACCGACGGGCAGTTGTCGCACGCGTCGCCGAACCCGTCCCCGTCGGTATCGACCTGGCCCGGATCGGCGACCCCGGGGCAGCCATCCACCGAGCCGCAGACACCATCCCCATCCGGATCGTCCAGCGAGTCGTCGGGACAGGGATCGCAGGCGTCGCCACGCCCATCCAGGTCCCGATCGGACTGATCCGGATTCGCCACGTCCGGGCAGTCGTCCATCCCGCAAGTGACCGACGGCGACGTACGGTCCCCGAACCCGTCGCCGTCCCGGTCGATACAGGTATCGGTGGCGTCATCGACGCCATCGGCATCGGTGTCGGGCCGGCCCGCCGCATTGAGCCCGAGACAGAGATCCCTCCCCCCCAGGACGACGTCCGGGCGCCCGTCTCCATCGGCGTCCAGGATGGACATGGCATACGCTCCCTCCCCCCAAAAGAACCTCTGCGGCGGCCCGAAGCGTCCGTCACCTGATCCGCGATTAACCGTCACACCGAAAACGCCACCACCGGAGGGCCACTCTCCAGACAGGATGTCCACGTGGCCATCGCCATCCACCTTCTCGATGAACACGGGCGCAAGGTTCATCGCGATGGTCGTCCCAGAGTCGAAGGAGCCGTCTCCCCGACCGAGATAGACCTTGCCAGCCGCGACGAGGTCGGCACGTCCGTCTTCGTTGAGGTCTCCCGCCGCGGCGCCGTACCTGTTGCCAATCGGAAGGGAGGTTTGGCAGTTCAGGGACGCGGCCTCGTCAACAAGGCAGACGACACCGTAGGTGAGGGTCGAAATGAACAGGTCGTCCGTGCCGTTTCCATCGAAATCGGCCGAAGTCATGGTGCTGGCGTACTGGACGCCCAGGGTCGTGTAGTGAGGCGGAGCGAACTGTCCGCCTCCCAGACCGATGAAGATGCCGATGCGCGGCTGATCCGTGCCGAGGTCGCCCTTGTTCAGCAGCACCGCGAGGTCGAGCCTGGAGTCGTCGTTGAAGTGACCGGCGACAATCGCAATCGGGATCCGTGCCGCGTGCAGGACCGGACCGGTCCGGAACGAGCCATCGCCGGCTCCAAAAAGGAGAGAGAGGAAGTTTCGGGAGGAGTCGACGATGGCGACATCGGACAGGCCGTCTCCGTCGAGATCGCGGGCGACGAAGGCGAAGATGTCGGCGCTGAAGGACAGGACGGGTCCTTCGTGGAACCCTCCCTGCCCGTCGTTCATGAAGACGCGGAGCCAGCGCCGGGGATTGCTGCCGCCGTTGTAGGCGCCATCCAGAGCCACGAGATCCACGTGCCCATCACCGTTCAAATCGGCGGCATCCGACTGGATGAAATCCAATCCCTTCGATTGCGCGAAGCAGTTCGGCCCGGCGACCACCCCGCCACCGGCACCAAGCCTGACGATGAGCCGGTCGGCATCGAATCCATTGGCTGTCCCCTGCATGAGATCGGGCCGGCCATCCCGATTGAGATCCCGGAAGTAGACGAGACCGCCGAACTCGAAGGTGTCCGCCGGCAGGTCGAGCACATGCACGGCTCCCTGAGGATCGAGGCTGACCTCGACCGCAGGGAAGGTCCAGTTGGGAGAAACGAACGTCACGAACCCGGCGATGAGGTGATCGAGGCCGGCTGAATCCCGGTCGCCGTTCGAGAGTTCAACGGGAAGACCGCGTCCCTGGACGAGCGGCCGGATGGGGCCGAACCCGGCCGCGCCCAGGCCGGGCAGAAGATAAGCGCCGGCAGGGAGGGACGAATCCGACCCTCCGCCCACCGCGAGATCCGACAGACCGTTTCCATCATAGTCACCGACCATCAGGGTGGTGAAATGCGGGCCCGGCACGACGGGCACGTAGGTCTGGAAAGTCCCGTCCCCGTGCCCCTGGAGCCAGCCGACATCGCCGTCCTGCGCGACGCATCCGCTCGCGCAGTTCGATCCGCTGTCGGCGACGGCGATGTCCACGAATCCGTCGGCGTTTAGATCCGCCGCACCCAGCTCCAGGGGCCCCTTCCCCACGGAGAAAAAGACCGCGGCGAGAAACGTACCGTCTCCGCGTCCCCGGAGCAGCCCGACCCTGTCCAGGCCGCGAAGGGCGAAAGCCAGGTCCTGATGCCCATCCGAATCGAAGTCGGCCGCGGCCAGGCTGTCCGTCCCCTGGGTGATGGGAACGACGATCGCCGATTTCAGCCCACCCGCCCCGTCGGCGCGCAACAGACGGATGTCCGGCCGACCCTCGTCCGAGTAGGCGATGTCCAGGTGGCCGTCCCCGTCGAAATCGGCCACGGCCAGGTGATGCGGCGCCCCGCTATCGGGAACGCGCAGCTCCGGCCCAAAGGTCCCGTCACCCCGGCCCGGGAGAACCGAAATGCTGCCGTTCGAAAAGTTCGGGTAGCGAAATTGGCCGCGACTCGCGACGACCGCATCGAGAATGTCGTCGTCGTTGAACCGCACGAAGACGACACTCTGCGGGTTGGGACCCACATCCATATACGGAAGGGCAAAGGGAGGACCGTTTGAAATCACGGGCAGGGAGAGCCTGACGGCGGGGACGAACTTCGCCGGCGAGAGCGTAGAGGTGCCGAGACAGGCCGCCGCGATCAGCGCCAGACGTCCCCACTTTGCCCGGCCCCACTTCATCAGCGGCGCACCGGCTTCTCGCCGCCATCGTTCGCGGGAGCCTGATCCGTTGTGGCCGGGCAGCCGCCGTCGCAGGAGCCCGGCTCGCGCGGCCAGGGCGCCGGCTCGGATCCCCAGCCGGTCCCGCCGCGGTCGGCGGTGCGTTCCTGGACCAGGTAGAAGAATGCCTCGCCGACCGGCGGGTTGGAAGTCGTCATCGGCTCGCTCACGGTGGTCAGCGCGGTGTTGCGCGCCACGACGGCGACCGCGCCCAGGTTCGTCACGCCGCTCTCGCGGCGCACCCGGCTGAGCGTGCCGCGGATGACGTCGTAGCCCGTCGCTTCCTTGAGCGCCGGCCAGTAGAGACGCTGCGCCGTGACGCCGGCCGCGACCGGCTCGAGACGCATCAGCAGCGGCTCGGGTCCCTGACCCTGATCGTGCGGGACCGTGACCACGCCGATGGCGGTGGTGGCGTTGCCGGCCGCGTCGATGGCTCGGTAGCGCAGCTCGTAGACGCGGCCCGGGCCCTTCCCTTCGCGCTCGGCCCTCAACAGGACGCTCGCGTCGGCGGCGCCGAGAGTTGCCCCCTGGATGTCGGTGGTCGTCGTGCCGTCGGCGGTTCCGCCGGCGTCGTCCGGCTCGCTCGAAGTCACCGAGAGCAGCTCTACCCTCACGCCGGCGTTGTCGCAGACGTCCTGCGCGACGAATCGCGCCTCCACCGGCACGAGATCGTGGTTCGGCGGCCACAGCACGGCCGGGTCGGTCAGGATGCTCAACGTCGGCGGCTGCGTGTCGCGCACCGTCACCTGCGTGGTGCACGTCGATGTGTGTCCTTCAGCGTCGCGCACCGTGAAGACCACGGCCGTTGCACCGAGCGTGAACGGACCGGATGCGTCGAGGCCGGAGCCGGTGTGATCGTTGCTCACGGTCAGGCCACGTCCGCACACGTCGGTCGCGGTCGCCTGAAGCGTGACGAAGGCTCCGCCCGCGCCGCTGCACTCCGCCGCCGGCAGCGACGCCGGGCACTGGAGAATCGGCGCCTGCTGATTCGCCACCGTCACCGGCACCGTGCACTGCGACTGGTTGCCGCTCGCGTCCTTCGCCGTGAATGTGACGCTGGTGGTGCCGAACGGATAGGTCCCGCTCGCGTCGGCGCCGCCGGCGTTGCGGGTGTTGGTGATCGCCACGGTGCCGCCGCAGACGTCCGACGCGGTGGCGACAACGCTCACTTGCGCCCCGGAAGACCCGGTGCACCCCGCCGACAACACCGTCGGACAGACGAGATCCGGGCCGGTCGTGTCGCGCACCGTCACGGCAATCGAGTCGGTGTCGGTCTCGCCGGAGCGATCGGTCACCCTCAACGTCAAGGCGTGCATTCCGAGCGGCAGCGTGACGTCCAGTGTCGCTCCGGTGCCCAGAGACGTTTGACCGGGCTCGCCGTAGTGCTCGTACCACTCGAATGACGCGATGTCGTTTTCCGCCGGAGTCGAGTCCGCGTCGCTCGAGGAAGCGCCATCGAGGTGCACCACCGCCCCGCCGGCGCTCTCGCATTCGATCGATCCCGTGGCGGCGGCCGCGGCGTGCGGCGCTTCGTTCGAGAAGAAGATGAGGAAAGTCTCTTCTCCGTGGACGAAGTCCTGCCTCGCGGTCACAGGACGGGTGTTGCCGTCGGTCGCCGCCACCTCGAGCTTGTAGGCATCTCCGCGCGTCAGCGCAGTCAGGTCGAGTTTCGGGAAGCGGCTGTCCGTGAAGGGGACGCGCACGATCGACGGCGGGTCGGCCGCCCGCAAGCGGACGGAATCGAGGTTATAGTCGAGCACGACCACCCCGGTCCCGCCCGAACTGGCGCCCACCTTGCGGACGCACACCTGGAACGGCGGGGCGTGCTCGATGAGAGGCAGGAAGCTGTCGAAGACGGACAACGGGCTCGCGCAGTCACCCAGGGCGAGGAGATAGTCGGTGAACTGGTCGATACAGCCGATGGTGCTGTCGAGATCGAACAGGTAGGGATCGCCGAGGACGCCGAACGTGTAGCCAATCCCTTCGCCGGACACCCCCTCCGGGAAATAACCGCCCGAGCAGTCGAGCGTGCCAAACACGTCCGGGAGCGTGAACGTGGCCGTGCTCGTCGACGTGACGCGCGCCTCTCCCGTGAGCTTCTCGCCTTGCGGGTCGTGTGCATGCACCCGGACGTGCAGTCCGCCGTCGGCGAGCAGAGCCGGCGCATCCAGCCCGAGGGTCGGCTGGCAGGCGTCTCCGGAACCGTCGTGATCGGTGTCCTTCTGGTCCGGATCGGGAGACGAAGGACAGACGTCGCAGTTGTCGCCGACCGTGTCGGCATCGATGTCACGTTGATCCGGATTCGAGAGACCGGGGCAGTTGTCGCAGCGATCCCCGATGGCGTCCCTGTCGGTGTCCGCCTGATCGACATTGGTGACGCCGACGCAGTTGTCGCAGGCATCGCCGAGACCATCGGCATCGGTGTCGGTCTGCGACCCGTTGGGAATGGCGGGGCAGTTGTCGGACGAGGTGCAGACCCCGTCCAGATCCACGTCGTTCAGGCGGTCCAGCGGACAGGCATCGCAGGCGTCTCCGGCCCCATCCCCATCCGTGTCGGTCTGGGCCGGATTGGGCACTGACGGACAGTTGTCCGTCGCGCAGGTGTTCCCGGGCGCCTCCGGATCGCCGTACCCGTCACCATCCCGGTCCTGGCAGATGTCGCAGACGTCACCCCGCCCGTCGCCGTCCTGGTCGCGCTGATCCGGGTTCGTGTTCCCCGGACAGTTGTCGACCGGGCAGGTCGAGGCGGGCAGACCGGGGTCGCCGTAGCCGTCGTGATCGGGATCGGTGCACGGATCGCAGGCGTCGCCGAGCCCGTCGAAGTCCCGGTCCGCCTGGGACGCGTTCCCGACGGCGGGACAGTTGTCGGGATCGCAGACGTTGCGTGGGTAGCCCGGATCCCCGCGCCCGTCGCCATCCCGATCGGTGCAGGGATCGCAAACGTCTCCGACACCATCCGCATCGGCGTCCGCCTGATCGGCATTGGAGACGGAGGGACAGTTGTCCAGGGCGCAGGTGCTGGCCGGGAAACCCGGATCGCTCCGGCCATCGCCGTCCGTGTCGGTGCAGGTGTCGCAGGCGTCGCCGACGCCGTCCCGATCCGCATCGAGCTGATCGGGATCGGCTGCCGTGGGGCACAGATCGCACACGTCGCCGAGGCCATCGCGGTCGGTGTCGGTCTGTGCAGGGTTCGACAGGGACGGGCACGTGTCGATGGGACACGTGGTGCGCGGGAAACCCGGGTTGCCGAATCCGTCGCCATCCGGATCGACGCACGGATCGAACTCGTCGGGGAGTCCGTCGGCATCGACATCGGCGGCGCCTTGCAGGTTGAAGATCACGTTGAGCGCGCTGCCGGAGACAACGAGGTCGATCTTGCCGTCCGCGTCCACATCGGAGACAGCGAGACCGCTGGCGCCCGCGCCCGTCGTGTGCGTCGAATCCAGGAACGGCGTGCCGTCCGTTCGCCGCCGAATCAGCCAGAAGGCCGACCCGACCTGGGCGGCGACCGCGGCGTCGGCGCGGCCGTCTCCACTGAAATCCGCAACCGCCAGGCTTCCCGGCGCCGCCGGCAGGGCGAGCGGGACGCCCGGCTCGACCGCCCCGGTCGCGTCGAAGCGGAAGACCTGGAACGAGCCCGTGGACTGCGGGTACGTGTCGCCGACCGTGGCGACGAACAGCTCCCGCTGTCCGTCCCCGTCCCAGTCTCCGGCCCCGAGAATCGGACTTCCGTTGGTGAACGTGGCGATATCCACGCGGGTCCCGAAGACCGTGCTCGGCCCCGCCAGGTAGCAGACCACCTGGTTCGGGTACCACAGGATCATGAGGTCCTCACGGCCGTCGCCGTTGAAGTCGGCGTGGTCGATCGCCCAGGGAGGCAGCGGGAGGTTCAGCGCCGTTCGATACGTCAGCGCGCCGTGGCCGTTGCCCGCATAGATGGTCACGAGCCTGTCGTACACGTGAAGAAGATCGAGATGGCCATCGCCATCCTCGTCCAGCACCAGGATCCGCTGCCCGTACGATCCGAAATTGAGAGGGTAGGACAGGGGCGGGCGGAAGCCGCCCAGCCCATCGCTCAGCGAAACCTCCAGGCCGTATGACGCCTGGATGAGGTCCTGCACTCCATCCTCGTCGAGGTCGGCCATGACCGTGGTGGACGACCCGTAGGACGTCTCGGAGACGAACCCGGCCTTGGCGAAGGCGCCGGACGGCTGCTGCAGGAAGACGTTGTACTTGCCCGACTGATAGGCGACGAGGTCGATCCGGCCGTCCCGGTTCAAGTCCGTCGAGCCGACCAGGCGCGACCCGGTCGAGTCGACGACCCTCGGAAAAGGATCGCGCGAGCTCCCCTGCCCGCTGAGCACCAGGCCGAGCTTCGACCCGTTCTCAATCCCGGCCGCGAAATCGACTCGCTGGTCGCCGTCGAAATCGCCCGCGGTCAGGGACGCGATCGTCAGTCCCGCGAGGAAGGAATGCATCTCCTGGAAGTGCCACGTCGCATCGGCCTCGAACAACCTCAATCCGGAGGTGGGTCCGGCCCCGGGGTACACGACCGCCAAGTCCATCAGGCCGTCGCGATCCCAGTCGCCGGGGATCTGGCTTCCGCCCGGGAACGCCGCGGGCAGATTCGTGAACCCACCGCGGCCGTCCCCCTTCATCAGGATGGCAGAATTGGTCAGGAATGCATCGACGTGGCCATCGTGATCGAAGTCGTCGAACGACACATGCCCGCCTCCGGCATTGAAGGCGATGACCTGGCCGTTGAAGTGGCCATCGCCCCGCCCCAGGAGAATGGAGAGATGGCCGTTGTTGAGAACGCCCAGGTCGAGCTTCCCGTCCTCGTCGAAGTCCGCGAACCCCATGTCCTGGATCGTCTTTCCGGCCCCTTCCGTCTGCACGAACGCGAAGCTGCCGTCCCCCTGTCCCAGGTAGAACTGCACGGCTGAATAACCCGCCAGGGCCAGATCGGACCGGCCATCGCCGTTGACGTCACCGAAGGCCAGAGCACCCTGCAAGGAGCCGGGGATCGGCGACTGCGGGGGCCCGAGGGTGCCGTCCGCCGCACTCAGATAGAGCCTGAGAAGTCCTCCGTAGACGACGGCAAGGTCCGGGTGGCCGTCACCGTTCAAGTCCGAGACGGCGCCGTGGACGCTCCCGGGATCGAGGAAGAAGGACCCGATACTTCCGAGCTCCTGGCGGATCACCGGTCCATTCGGGCCGAGGCCTGCAATCTTGAGCGCGCCTCCGAGGAGGACGACCAGCTCGTCGCGTCCGTCCCCGTCGAAGTCGGCGGCCAGCAGGCTCCAGTTGGCCGGCAGGATCGGCAGGGGGAAGATGGCCTTTCCGCCGCGCGCCTCGCAGACATCCCCCACTCCGTTCCCATCCAGATCCGCCTGGTCGGGGTTGGCGGTCTCCGGACAGTCATCGCAGGCGTCGCCGCGGCCATCACCGTCCTGGTCCCGGTTGCCGATCCCCAGGACGCCGGGGCAGAGATCCACGGCATCGCAGACGCTGTCTCCGTCGGCGTCGTTGCCCGGGTCGGCCGGACAGGGATCGCAGGCGTCTCCGATCCCGTCGTGGTCGGCATCGGACTGGCCCGGGTTCGCGGTCGAGGGGCAATTGTCGGCGGGACAGGATGCCGCCGGGTCGGGCGGATCTCCGTACCCGTCCTTGTCCAGGTCGCGACAGTGATCGCAGGCGTCGCCGGTACCGTCCGCGTCCTCGTCCTGCTGCGCCGGATTGGCGGCGCCGGGACAGTTGTCGCAAGCGTCACCGAGACCGTCCCCATCGACATCCGCCTGGTCGGGGTTCGGGAAGGCAGCGCAGTTGTCCACGTCGCCGCAGGCGCCGTCGCCGTCGACATCCGCGGATGGATTATTCGCGCAGGGATCGCAGGCGTCCCCCTTCCCGTCGCCGTTTGCATCCACCTGGTCCGGGTTGGGTACGCCCGGACAGTTGTCGCACGTCGTGCCCAGACCGTCGGCGTCGGGATCGGCCTGGTCGGGGTTGGGCCGTGCCGGACAGTTGTCCGCGCCGCAGGCGGACCCGGGCAGGCCGACGCCGTCCAGATCGCCGTCGATGCAGGGATCGACGTCGTCGGGGATGCCGTCGTCATCCCGATCCCCCTCGGACCCGAGACCCGTGATGACGAGCACCGATTCGCCCGAGTACGTGAAGGGGCGGCTCGCCGTCAGCGGCGGAGTCCTCCCGTCGGTGACCTGGATGGTGATCGTCTGGGTGCCCCCGGTTCCGAACCCGGTCAGCGGCGTGCGGAGCGGGAGCTGGGTCGCGAATGGGATGGTCTGGCTGTGCGGGAAGACCAACTGCGCGTCGAGCGCATCGCTTCCCGCCCTCACGATCTGGAAATCGAGCTGGGTGAGCGAATGCAGGTCCCGCAGACAGGCGGCGTAGGGTGGTGGGCCGTAGAAATAACCGGAGTAAAGGAATTCGCTGAAGTAATACTGTGGATGGGCGCAGGACCCCGGCGCGAACTGGTAATCGCTGAGGGCGTCACCGCAACCCAGCCCCGCGTCCATGTCGAAAAGAGTCCAGTCATAGCCCTCGGTGTAGTAGCCAATGGAACCGGTGTTCCCGAGCGGATTGGCGCCGCCGGAGCAGCTGAAGTTCGGGAACATGTTCGGAACAGTGAAGGGGGACGCGATGATCTGGTCGATGCGGATGAAGCCCGAAATGGGATCGCCCTGCGGATCGCGTGCGAGGGCGTCCACCTCGAGATCCGTCCCGCCGTCCTCGTGCACGCCGGCGAGGACGAGAATCGGCTGGCAGGCGTCCCCCGCGCCATCGGCATTCGCATCGGCCTGATCCCGGTTGGCCGCCGTCGGGCAGTTGTCGCAGGCGTCCCCGCGTCCGTCCCCGTCGGAGTCGGCCTGGGAGGGATTGGGGAGCCCGACGCAGGCGTCCACGTCGTCGCACGCCCCGTCACCGTCGGCATCGTCCGCCGCAGAGTGCGGACAGGGATCGCAGGCGTCCCCGAGGCCATCGCCGTCGGCGTCCGCCTGGCCGGGGTTCGCGACCGCCGGGCAGTTGTCGCCAGGACAGGTGCTCGCCGCGCCGACCGCCTCCCCAAAGCCATCGTGATCACGGTCGGTGCAGGGGTCGGTGGCGTCGTCGAGACCGTCTCCGTCGGTGTCAGGGTAGGGGCCCTGATTGCTCAGCACGAGGACGCCGCTGTTCATCGAGACCACCAGGTCGGTACGGCGATCCGACCCAGTCGCTCCGGCCGAGACGTTGAACGCGTTCACGCCTCCGAGCTGGCGGGCTTCGGGGCCGAACGACAGGTCCCCTCGACCCAGGCGGACGCTCACGTCGGCCGAGTCGATGTTCGCCGTCGCGAAATCGAGGTTTCCGTCCAGGTTGAAATCTCCGCACACCACGGCGAAAGGAGTCCTGCCCACTGTCAGACGCCGGGCCGCTCCAAAGGTGCCGTCCCCATTCCCCGGCACGACGACCACTTCGCTGGCGTCGCCATCCGCGATCAGAAGGTCCTGCCGGCCGTCGTGGTTCAGGTCCCCCGCGCTGACCGAGTAGGGAGAGCCTCCGGGATAGAGGGACGGATGAGGCTGGAATGTTCCGTCCCCTCGACCGATCAGGATCGACACGCTGCCGATGCGCGGGTAGTCGAAGCCGTTTCCGCCGGCGTTGGCCACGGCGATGTCGGGCTCGTGGTCGCCGTTGAAGTCGGCGAGCGTCACCCAGACGGGGACGAATCCGACGGGATAGACGCGGGACGGCGACACCGGGTCGAAGCCGCCCCGACCGTCGCCCAAGCGGATCGTCACCGTCTGCGTGCCATCAGCGGTCACGAGATCGTCGCGGCCGTCGTGGTTGAAGTCTCCCACCGCGACATAGGACGGGTAGGTCCCATATTGGAACGACATCTCCCGGCGCTCGGGGAAAGCGCCATCTCCCCGGCCCAGGAGGACGCCGAGCGACGCTCTGTCGTACTGGCTGCCGTACGGGCTGCGCACGATACCGGCGACGATCAGATCGCGGCGGCCGTTCCCGTCGAAATCGCCCGAGGCGACGCTGTAAGCCCCTCCGGATCCTCCCGTGGCGTCGAATGGAATGGCGGAGGAGAAGGCGTCGTCCCCTTCACCCAGGAAAACCGACCCGTCATCCCGGTCCAGGTAGTACGACGGATAGAAGGAGACGGCCGCGATGTCGGTCGCCCCATCCCGGTCGAAGTCGTCCAGCGTCGTGGCCGTGACCAGTTGGCCCTCGACTCTCAGCGGACTGACTCCGAAGGTCAGGTCTCCATGACCGGGCATCGGCGCGGCGAAGCCGCTGTTCCGCGTGATGTTCAGGAGATCGGGTAGCCCGTCGCCGTTCAGGTCGGCGGCGCTCACCTGGTTGGCGTAACCCGCCGTGACCTGTGAGGTCTGCGCGGCGTCGAAGCCTCCCCCCGCGGTACCCGGGATCACCAGGACCGTCGTGCCGGTGCCGACGACGATGTCGACGTCCCCGTCCACGTCCAGATCGGATGTGGCCAGGGAGATGCCGGAGCCGAGCACCAGGTTGTCGTTGAAGGTCGGCTCGAAGGTTCCGTCGCCGTGTCCGCGGTACGCGGCCACGCCTCCGTTGTGACCCGCGTTATGGCAGTCGAAGTTGTTGCAGGTCGCCTCGACGATGAGGTCACGCTTGCCGTCGAAGTCGAAATCGGTGACCAGGACGGTTTCCGGTCGTCCATCGAGCGGGACATCGGGACGCGCCTCGAGCGTTCCGTCGGGCCTGGTGAAAAACATCGAGAGCTTGCCGGGCCCGTTGCAGGCCGGGACCAGGCAATAGTCGGCGACGGCCACATCGACTCGGCCGTTTCCATCGAAATCGCCGGTAACGACCTGGTTGGGATTGACCCCCACGGGGTAGTCGCCGCCAGCGACGAAGCCTCCCCGGCGATCGTTCAGAAGGACGCGCAGCCGGGACGCGGGATACTCGGCCGGCTGGATGATCAGCAGGTCGTCGTAGTGATCCTGGTTCAGATCGGCGGATGTGATCACGTAGGCCAGGCCGAGCTCCCCGCTCCAAGTCCTCCCGAAGGTGCCGTCCCCCACGCCCGCCCGGATGACGTAGCGGTAGTCGCCGCCGGTCGTGAGGAGATCGAGCCGGCCGTCGCCGTCGAAATCGCCTCCGATGAGGGGCACATAGGTGCCGGGCCCCGGGAACCGCTGTGCCAGTCTGAAGGTGCCGTTCCCCCGGTTGACGTAGACGTCGACTGTTGCGCCGCACTCTGCGTCGTGCGAGTAGGAGAAGCAGTCGCGTGCCACCGCGAAGTCGATCCGTCCATCGCCGTTGAAATCGCCGACGAGCGGGACGCCGACCGCCCCCTGGTCGACGAGCGGGATGACGCCCATCGGGAACAGGCCTGCCGCCGACTCCTGCTGGCAGGCGTTCCCCGAGCCGTCTCCGTCGTCGTCGGCCTGATCGGGGTTGGGGCGATCGGGACAGTTGTCACAGATGTTTCCGACTCCGTCCCCGTCGGAATCCGCCTGGGAGGGATTCTCGATGTCGGGACAGTTATCGACGTTGCCGCAGAGGAAATCCTGATCGGCGTCGTCGCGTGGATCGAGAGGGCAGCCGTCGCAGGCATCGCCGCGCCCGTCGTGATCGGCGTCCTGCTGGCCGGGATTCGCCCGGGTGGAGCAGTTGTCGGCCGGGCAGTTGGCTCCCGGGCCTCCGCGGTCCTGGTAGCCGTCCCCATCCGCGTCGGTGCAGCCGTCGCAGGCATCCCCGAGACCGTCCCCGTCCGAGTCCATCTGCGCGAGGTCCTGAACGGCGGGGCAGACATCGCAGGCGTCTCCCCATCCGTCCGCATCGGCGTCGGCTTGATCGGCGTTGGCGACGGCCGGGCAGTTGTCGGCCGGGCACCCGGTGTTTCGGACTCCCGGGTCGCCGAAGCCGTCGCCATCGGAATCGGTGCACGGGTCGAGCGGATCGGGAATGCCGTCGCGATCGGCGTCCCGCTCGCGAACCCGGTTCAAAAGGATGGACACTTCGCCGGCGTTCCCGGCGATGGCGAGGTCGGAGAACCCATCCCCGTCGAAATCGCCGGCGGCGATATAGCCCGGGTGGGCGGTCAAGGCGGAGAAAGAAGAGGCCGCCTCGAGGCCTCCGCCCTCGGCTCCGCGGTACAGGCCGAGCTCGCGGCCGTTCCCCACGAGATCGAGCCGGCCGTCCCCGTCGAAGTCGCTCGCCACGAACCAGGCGGGCCCGAGTCGATCCGGCACGGTGTATGACGGCTGGAGCGCTCCGTGACCGTCCTGGGCGTAGACCGTGACCGTGTCGCCTGTCCCCACGACGAGTTCCAGGTGCGAGTCTCCATCCAGGTCGGACGCGAGCATGCCCTGGAGGGTGTCATACCCGAATGACCCGATGGTCTGCGCGGGATCGAAGGAGCCGTCCCCCCGGCCGGGCAGGAGGACCAGGGCCGACTGGAAGGTGAGATAGTTGATGCCGCCGACGACGAGGTCCGTCACGCCGTCCCCGGTGAAATCGCCCGCCTCCACCCGTGACGGAACGAACGGGAGGGTCGTGGTGACCGGAGCTGCAAATGTGAACCCGGTTCCCTGCAGAGAGGTCGTGATCGTCTGATCGTAGTTGAGGACGACGAGATCGGGCGCCGCGTCTGCATTGAGAGCCGCGAACCTGACGACGTTGGGGCCGAACCCGGTGCCGACGTGGGCCCGCGGCTGGAAGGCGCCGCTCCCGTTCCCCTGCAACACGGTGACCTCGGGGTTCGACGACTGCCCCAGGACGATGACGGCCGCATCGGTCTTGCCGTCCCCGTCGGCATCGGCGAGGTCGAGCCCCGCGGGGTAGCTCCCCAGTGGGATCGGAGCCCCGACCTGCATCGATCCGTCCGGCCCGCCCAGCGCGACGAAAAGCCGCCCGAGGGAGGAGTGGGAATCGAAGGTGACGATCACGAGGTCCGGGTGGCCATCGCCATCGATGGCGCCCGCACGCAGGCCGGTGATTTCGCCCGCGACGGAGAATCGCGGCGGCGCCTTCAGTTCGCTGTCGGACTCTCCCGGCACCACCAGGACCTGGCCGAGAGTGCTGTCCCTCAGGATCCAATCGGGCCGAGCGTCGAGGTCGAGGTCGGCCGCCTGGATCCCGATGAGGCCCTTGCCGACGTCGAGGCGCGCGGGCTGCGTTTCGAAGATGCCCGGTGCGGTCCCGCGATAGACCTGCACCCCGCTCGTTCCGTCGACCACCAGCAGGTCGGCCAATCCGTCCTGGTCGCGGTCCGCCGTCACCGCGTCGGTGGGCGGTGTCTCCAGGAGCAGGGAGCCCAGCGGAGTGAAGTGCCCCGTGCCGTCACCCGCCAGCGCTGCAATCGCGCTGTCGTGGCAGCCGGGTGCTGTGCACGGGGAGAGGACGATGCAGTCCGCGAATGCATTCCCGTCGAGATCGGCGAGGCGCACCCTGGTGATCGGCCGGCCCGCGACGGGAGTGTCGATCTCCTGGAACCCGCCTCCTTGTCCCAGGAGAACCTTGACCGTGCTCCCGTCAGGACTGATTCCGAGGAGATCGTCCCGTCCGTTCCCGTCGAAGTCGGCCGCGATCAGCTCATGGCTCGAATTGAAGCCGCCGATTTTGACGGCCGTTTCGCGGAACCGTCCATCGGCAAGCCCGGCATGAAGGACGATGAATCCGTCGTACTGCATCTGCGCCAGGTCCGGAACTCCATCGCCGGTGAATTCTCCCACCGCGACCTGGTGCGGGCTATAGGCGGAACCATAGGCCACCGGTGGAGCGAACGTCCCGTCTCCGCGACCCAGACGAACGGCGTTCGTTGAGGCCAGATCGAGGTGCCCGTCGAAGTTGAAGTCCCCCGCCTTGAGAGACACGTTGTCTCCGACGAGGGTGAGGTTGTTCCGGTAGCCTCCATCCGGCAGGGCCGTCATGAGGACCCCGCCGATCGCGATGTCCGGGAGCCCGTCTTCGTTGAAATCGCCCGTGACGGCGGGGCTCACGTTGACGGAAATGGTCGCGGCCGGGACGGGGAAGAGCGGCCTCGACACGCGCCCGGCCTGCGACAGCGGCACGGGATGAATGCCGGCGAGCTGCCGGGAGCCGTTGCCGCGACCGTAAGGCGATGGTGTTTTCGCGGCGTTCCCGGTGCCTGTGCTTGCCGAGATCAGACTCGCAGGCAACAGAAGCAGGGCAAGGGCGATGGCTCTTGCGGTCGATGCTGCGGGCCGGCGCGGGCGCAGGACGAACATCGGCTCCCCCGTCCGCCTCCCGGGCGGACCGATCCGATTTTCTTTTGTGGTGGCGGCGAGGCGTCTCAATATACGTCGATTTTTCGACGGATCGAATGAAAAATTCGTCACAAAACGGTGGAGGCGGCGCGGGCTGGGTCGGGAGAAAGTTCTGCTGCGTGAAGGTGTTACGTACCGACGGCGTCTGCGGCTACGCGGTCGCGCGGCGCTCCTGCCCGGGGGGCACTTCCGCGTCGGCCTGGCGCCGCCCGGCGAACACCGCGGCGGTGGCCAGGCCGACGAACGCGGCGAAAACCAGCAGGCCGGCGAGCGAGACGATGCCGCGGACGTCGGAGGGGGCGAACAGGGACACGAAGCGACGGGAGAAATCGAACGTCTGCGGTGCGAGGGCGGTCCCGGCGGCCGCAGCCGTCCCGGTGGCGGCGTGCATCGCCTTCAATCCCGCCAGCGCCGCGAGGCACGCCGCGCCGAACGCCAGCGCCAGCACGCCGCCGACGACACCGCGCACGGCGATGGCGCCGCGGGTGAGCGGCCGGTGTTTGCGCGCTGACTCGAGGGCGAACTCGGGCTCGCGCACGCCGAAGGGCGCGAAGCGCTGCAGCAGCAGCAAGCCGGGGATGCTGGCCGCCAGGCTCCCCCAGTAGAACCATTCCCAGCCGACGGCATCGACGACCGCGCCGGCGATCGGGCCCGAGATGATGCGCGGGATGCCGAAGAGGCTGGAGAACAGCGCGTACTGCGTCGCGGAGAAGCGCTTCTGCGTGATGCGCAGCAGGAAGACGGAGAAGGCGCCGGTCGCCATGCCGCCCGACATCGTCTCGAAGATGTTGCACGCGTACATCAGCGGCGGATTGTGGTCGACGCGCGCCAGCAGGACATACGGCGCGTTCGCGAAGATTTGCAGGATGCCGAAGGCCCACAACGCGTGCCCGAGGCCGATCTGCGTGGTGAGAATGCCGCCGAGGGCCGTGCCGACGATGACCGCGATGGCGGAGAAGGTGCCGAGGACGAGGCCGCGCTCCAGGTCCGTGTACCCGCGGTCGATCAGGAACGGGCGCAGCAGCGCGAGACACAGGTTGTCGGTCAGCTTGTAAGTGCACACGAAGGCGAGGATCTCGAGCGACCGGCTGCGGCCGAGAAACCCGAGGAACGGCAGCCACACCGCTTCGCGCAGGGTTTTCGGCGCGGGCATCTTGTCGGCCGGCTCAGGCGACCACCAGATGGTGACCGCCAGCATCGGCAGGTAGAGAAGCGCCAGTCCCACGCAGGTGATCGGCCAGCCGAACCAGCCGGCGATGGAAATGCTCATCGCCCCCGCCAGGAACATCGCGGCACGGTAGACCGAGACTCGGGCGCCGACCGCGACACCCTGCTCCTCGGGGAGCAGCACGTCGACGCTGTAGGCGTCGATGGCGATGTCCTGGGAGGCCGACGCGAAGGCGATGGCGAGCGAAAGGGTGAGCAGCACCCACGGCGTCTCCGGCCGGCTGCCGACGCCGGCGAGCATCAGCGTCAGCCCCATCAGCACGACCTGGAAGATCGCCGTCCAGCCGCGCCGCCGCCCGAGCCACGGGGGCGCGTAGCGATCCATGAGCGGCGCCCACAGCACCTTGAAGGTCCACGGCGCCTGCGTCAGCGTGACGAGGCCGACGGTCCTGATGTCGATGCCGGCGTTGCGCAGCCAGTCCGGGATGGCGATCCACACGAGACCGAGCGGCATTCCGGAGGAGAAGGCCTGGAGCGCGACCGCGAGGGTGCGCGGAGACTTGAACGCCTCGCGAACCGCGCGCAGTCCCTTCGGCCTGGGGGGGGCTGGGTCAGGCATCGGCTGTATTAATAGAGGATGCGAGTCCGGCGGGGCAACCGCATGACGGAAGCGTGATCGCTCACGCCATGTAGCCCCAGGTCTGGAGCAGGTCGCCGTCTCTCGTCCAGCGCTCGCCGATGTCGGTGCGGTAGAACATGTTGGGGATGATGATGTTGCGCACGCGGTTGTAGGCCTCGCGGCGGGCATCGTCCATGGTCGAGCCGGAGCCCGAGACGACCAGCGCGTAGCCGGAGTTCCCCGCCAGGCGCCAGTCGCCGTCCACCAGCCGGATGTCGCACGGGTGAATCCCCTCGTTCATCGGCTTCTTGAAGATGACCGCCGCGTCCTCGCTGAACTTCTTGAACGAGTCGGGATCGACGAACGGGAACGGCGGCACCGCGATGACGACGCAGATCTGGAAGCCTTTCTTGGTGCGCAGGTTGAACGACTGGCCGCGCGCCAAAGACGCGAGGAACTCCCCCCAGCGCGACAGCACCCCCTCGAGCTGGAGGTTGATCGTCGGGTAGCCGAAGCGGCAGGTGAACTCGAGCGGGAAGATGCCGCGGTTGTTGGCAATGCAGTTGATGTCCATGTAGCCGACGTAGCCGGCGTCGGCGAGGCGGTCCTTCATCTTGCCAAGGGTCTGGGTGAAGAGGGTGCAGGGGCCGTACCAGAAGCCGGCGGTCCCCATCTCCCCCGTCTGCGGGCCGATGTCGTCGTTGAACATCCGCTTGTGCTCGAAGTTCACGTGCACCGGCAGCACGAAATCCTTGCCGTTGAAGAAGGCGCCGATGGCGACCTCGACCCCCGAGGCGTACTTCTGCAGCTGGAACGTCTTGATCTTCGAGGCCCAGCCGTTCTTGTAGTGCTCGAGCATGGTCAGGACGTCGAGGCCGTCTTCTTCCTGGCCGACGAACGACAGCACCTTCTCGTTCTGTGCCTTTCCCGACGGCTTGATGACGTAGCGGCCGGGGTTCACCTTGATGAACGACACGGCGGCGTCGAAGGAGTCGAACTCCCAGCGCGGCAGCACCGTGAGCCCGGCCGCCTTCATCTCCTCCTGGCCGAAGTCGCGGTCCATCTCGAGCTTGTCGCTGTAGGGCGTGCCGCCGACGACGGCCTTGCCTTCCTTGCGCAGCTTGTCGGGGAGGTTCCCGAACTCGCAGTCGTCGAAGACGATGATGTCGGCCCAGTCCTTGTGCTCCTCCCACTTGTCCACCTTCTCGACGAAGCCGTCGCCGACTTCGCGGTCGGCCTTCGACATGATGTGGTAGCGGACGTCGTGGCCTTCCTTCTTCACCTCCCAGGCGAGGTCGTGGATGAGCCCCCACTTGGAGATGAAGAGGAAATGGAGCTGGCGCGGCTCGCGCTGCGGCTCGGTGAGGACGGCGGTGGCAGTGCCGGGTCCTTCGGCGGTGGGAGCGGCCGCAGGCGCTTCGGCGGCGGGCGCCTCGGGAGGCGCTTCGGTGGCCGCGGTGGCGACGGGCGAAGTGGCGCCGTTTTTCCGACCGTTCGTTTTGCTTTCGGCCGGCGTTCTGTCGGCCAGCTTCTCGCTGGCCTTGTCGCCGGCCTTGCTGTCGCCCGTCTTGTCGTTCTTGTCGTCGCCCGCCATCAGCGGGCGCAATTTAATACGCGCTTCGTCGATCGGCAAGGGGTTGGCGCGCCGCGCGGCGCGCCAGGAGCGAAACGATGACGGCGGCGACGAGGGAGGACGCCGCGATCGTGCCGAACATGGTGCGATATCCGCCCAGGGGGAAGAGGGCGCCGGTGAGCGCGGGGCCGAGGAAGAAGCCGATCGAGAAGGCGTAGGCGTGCGAGCCGCTGGCGAAGATCCGATCCTCGGTGGCAACACCCCGGTGGAGCAGCGCCACGGCCGGGACGTAGACCAGCACCTCGACCGAGCCGAGCAGCAGGAAGAGGACGACGTCCGGGGCGCGCCCGAAGAAGCTCAGGAAGGCCGCGCTCCAGGCCGTCGCCACGAGGAACCCGACCCCGATGACCGGCGCGTCGCCGTAGCGATCGGCGAGCCGGCCGACGAGCCGCGGCAGGAGCACGCTGGGCAGTCCGGCGATCGAGAACAGGAGCCCGATCCCCATCCGCTGCATCACCAGTCCCTCCTGCGTCCCGGCCTGCGCGATCCCCCCGGCCGCCGCGAGTGACGCCTGTCCCGTGTCGCCGCCGGACGCGACGAGAAGCGGCAGGAAGGCCTCGACGGCGCCGAAAAAGAAAGCGAGTCCCAGGGTCGCGGCTCCCGACGCCAGGACGTTCGGCCGGCGGACGACGCGCAGGATGCCGGGCAGCGTCGCGGACGGGCCGTGCCCTCCCGTCATCGGCAGCCCGAGAATCCCCACCCCGAGGGAGCAGGCGGCGAGCACGGAATAGATCAGGAACGGCATGCGCAGCGTCCCGAGGCCGCCAAGGGCCGGGCCGATGATGAAGCCGAGCGACCAGGCGCCGGTCAGCCAGGACAGCGACCGCCCCATCGTCGCGTCGGGGCTCAGCTCGGCGGCGAGGGTGAGGCAGCCGACCCAGACCCCCGCCGCCCCGAATCCCTGCACCAGCCGCGCCAGCACCAGCGCCGGGTAGTTCGGCGCGAGGATGAACCCGATGGAAGCGAAGGTCAGGCACGCGAGCCCGAGGAGGACGATGAAGCGGTGGCCGCGCTTGTTCGCGAGCGTCCCGAGCCAGGGAGCGGCGATGAGCCCGACGGCGGCGTAGATGCCGACCAGGAGACCGATCTGGTCCTCGCCGGCGCCGGTGAGGCGGGCCATGAACGGCAGGGTCGGCGCGACCATGCCGTAGCCGATCGCCTCGGTCATCATCGCGAGGACGAGGGCGGCGGCCGGCAGCGGCCCGCCGAACAGAGGCACGGCTTCGGATGGGCGTGGAGACGAACGCGTGTCCCGGCCCGGTGCGTCAGACGCCTGGGGCGCCTGCGTCAAGCGGAGGCGCCGGTCGCCTCCGCGAAGGCACCGTCGAGTGCGGCCACCAGCTCGTCGATCTGCGAGGCGTTGACGACGAGCGGCGGGGCGACGCGCAGGCAGTTGCCCCACAGGCCGCCCTTGCCGACAAGCACGCCGCGCTTGCGCGCCCCTTCGAGGACGCGCGCGGTCGTGGCCGCGTCGGGGGCTTTCCCCTCGCCGACCAGCTCCACCGCGCGCATCAGGCCGATGCCGCGCACGTCGCCGATGACCTTGTACTTGCGCTGCAGCTCGAGGAAGCCCTGGTGCAGGCGCTCCCCCATGACGCGGGCGTTCTCGGCGAGGTTCTGCTTCTGGATGACGCGCAGGGTCGCGAGGGCCGCGGCGGAGGTCACCGGGTTCCCGCCGAAGGTCGAGAACGACAGCGGCTTGAGGGACGCCGCGATCGTCTCGGTGGTCGCGGTGGCGCCGACCGGCGTGCCGTTCCCCATCCCCTTGGCGAAGGTCATGATGTCGGGTTGGATGCCGTAGTGCTCGACGCCCCAGAGCTTGCCGGTGCGGCCGAACCCGGTCTGCACTTCGTCGGCGATGAACACGCCGCCCGCCTTGCGGACGATGTCGGCGACGATCGGGAAGTACTCCTTCGGCGGCACGAGGAAGCCGCCGGATCCCATGATGACCTCGACCATGACCCCGGCGACGCGGCCGGTGGTGGCGGTCTCGATCACTTCCTTCACGTCCTTGGCGCAGGCCACGTCACAGGACGGGTAGGTCAGCTTCAGCGGGCAGCGGTAGCAGTACGGCGCCAGCGCGTGCACGAAGCCGGGCACCGGCTGCGGGAGCTTGCGCCACGGCGCCTGGCCGCTCGAGGCCATCGCCATCATGGTGCGGCCGGAGTAGCCGTAGCGCAGCACGACGATTTCCTGCAAGCCCGTGTGCACGCGCGCCAGGAGGATGGCGGTCTCGTCCGCTTCGCTGCCGGAGTTGGTCAGGAAGAGCCGGTTCAGGTCCCCGGGAAGCGCCTGCGCCATCGCCTCGGCCAGGTCGCCGAGCGGCTGCGTCGCATACAGCGTGCTGGTGTGCACGAGGGTCTGCGCCTGCTTGACGATGGCGGCGGTGACCTCGGGATGGCAGTGGCCGACGTTGACCGTGAGGACCCCCGCGAAGCAGTCGAGGTACTGGCGCCCGGTCTCGTCCCAGACGTGCATCCCCTCGCCGCGCACGATGGTCAGCGGCGTCTCGTAGTAGGTCGCCGTGCAGGGGAAGAGGTACCGCTTGTGCTTCTCGGCCGCGGTCATGGCGGCGGGAGCGACGGGAGCAGCGGTTCCGGGGGCCTGGGGCTTGTCGGTGTTGGGCATCGGTCACCTTTCTCCGCGGAAGGCTCGCGGAGCCCCCGCCGGTCGGGCGTTTCCTCGCGTGGGGCGCATCTTACCTCTATCAGGCGCGCCGGCGCGCGGCACCTTGGCCGGCGCGCTTTCGGGCGCCTTGGTCGAGCGAGGCGATCGCCAGGGCGGCGGCGTCCCGGCCGCTCTCGTAGGCGGTGGCGAACTCGCTCACGCCTCCGATCCCGTCGGTGCCGGCGAAGTGGATGGCGCCGAGCGAGCGGCGGGACAAGGGCCCGTTGCGGGTGATCATGCCCATCATCGACGCGTGCATCGGGTGGCCGCGCAGGCGCACCTGGATCTCGCGGCAGCGCCCGGCGGCGCCGGGGAACCAGCGGTCGATCCGGTCCAGCGCCTTGAGCGCCCGGGCGCGCACCTCCGACTCGTCCAGCATCAACGCCCGGTCCTCGCGGCGCTGCGGCATGTAGCAGGACAGCACCGTCGGGCGCTCCGCATCCCCCTTCCCGTGTGTCGCCGGCCAGTCGGCGCAGACGAAGTCGCTCATCACGTCGGGGCCGGGGATGTTGGTGTCGAAGCAGCCCTCGTGCACGACGCCGTCGAAGCAGAGGTTCGCCACCATGTACGGCTCGTAGCGGATGCTGGCCATCGCCTGCTTCTGCTCGTCGGGGAGCCCGGCCACCAGATGCTTGGCGATGAACTTCGGCGCCGCCACGATGACGGTGTCGGCCGAGACGCATTCGAGCGGCAGCGGTGGGCCTTCCCAGATGGAACCTCCCGCCGGTGCCGTGGCCGGACCCGAGCCGCCGGCGGGGATCGCGGCGCCCTGGAGCGCGGCGCCCGGTGGGACGTAGGCGACGAGGATGCGGTCCTTCTCCTGCTCGATGCGCACGACGGCCGCGCCGGTCAGAAGCCGGTCGGCGCCTTTGGCCATGATCGATTTCCCCAGCGCCTGGGTGAGCGGGCCGAAGCCGGCTTCGCCCGCGTAACGCCCGCTCTCGAGCCCTCCCATCCACTGTGCCGCCTCGATGCCGATGTAAGCCGACGTATCGGCGACACGCGCGCCCCAGTTGTTCGGGCCGAACGAGTCGAAGAAGGCGGTGACCTCCTCCGGGTAGTCCTTGAGGATGTCGGCGAACGGCAGGTTGTCGAGGCGCTGGAGATCTTTCTCCGGATCGAAGGTGTGGTACGTGTCCACGAAACGGCGGAAGGCGTCGCGGACGCGCTGCGGATACGGGGCGCGGCGCACCCCGCCGGTGAAGAAATCGGGGACGTAGATGTCGCGGACGATCATCCCGTCCACGCTGTCGATGGGATAGAAGGCGACGCCCAGCTCGGTCGCCAGCGCCTTCACGTCGGCGTTGCTGTTGTACGAGGCGCCGCTGCTGTAGCCGACGCCGCGCCAGAAGCCGCCGGTGCCGTTGCCGCCGACCTGGTTCTCCTTCTCGATCAGCAGGTAAGGCCGGTCGCCGAGGAAGCGCGCGGCGCACAGGCCGGCGGGGCCGCCGCCGGCGATGACGATCGGCACGTGGCGGCCCGGCTTCGGCAGGCGGATGGTCGCGCCGTCGCGCACCGCATGGCAGACGGCGTTCGACTCGCGCGTCTGCACGGGACTGAGGTCGGCGCGCGTCGGGCCCTGGTCGTCGCCGCCGGCGCCCGAGCCTTTGCCGCCGGGTCCGAGGCGGCCGCACGCCATGCCGGCGAGCGATCCGGTGACGACGATCTTGATGAAGTCGCGGCGTTCCACTACGCCATTGCCACTTCGACACGCGCGTCGTTGAAGCAGGCGCCGCCCGACGCCGATGAGATGTCGTCCGGCACCAGCGTGTTGCCGACGCGGCCGTTCTTCGTGTGGCGGTTCCAGATGCCCTTCGGGAGGCTGGCGACGCCGGGACGCACCTCGTCGCTGACCTTGAGGCGCACCACCACTTCGCCGAGGTCGTTGTGCACGCGCACGAGTCCCCCGTCCTGCAGGCGTCGCGCGGCGGCGTCGTCGGGGTGGATCGTGACCACCGCCTCCTTGAAGCCGTACTCCGCCAGCGTCGAGGAGATGCTGCGGTCGGTCGCAGGCGAGATCAGCGCCAGCGGATGACGCCCGCGCCCCGGGAGCTCCTCCGGGTCGGCCAGCACCTCGTACGGTTTGGGCCACTCGTCCGGCCAGAAATGGATCTTCCGGTCGGACGTGCCCGGGAAGACGGTGACGAACTGCACCGGAGCCTCGCCGGGGAAGTCCATGCGCAGCACGCGGCGCTCGCGCAGGCGGCGCAGGCGATCCTCGCCCCCTTGTCCTTCGAGCGGGCCGCGGATGGCGGCGAGCGCCTGCAGCACCTGCGTCTCCCCCGTCGGCCAGCGCTTCTCCGGATCGAGACCGAGCGCACGTCCGAGGAGCGTGAAGACCTCCTCGTTGCTCTTCGACTCGCCGACCAGCTGCATGACCGGCTCGCCCAGCATGGCGCTGTAGGTGCCGTACGACGTGCTCAGCTCGGTGTGCTCGAGGAAGGTCGTCGCCGGCAGCAGGATGTCGGCGTAGAGCGCCGTGTCGGTCATGACCTGCTCGAAGACGACGGTGAAGAGGTCCTCGCGCTCGAGGCCGCGCAGCACCCGTCCCTGGTCGGGGATGGTCGCCGCCGGATTGGCGTTGTAGACGAACAGGGCGCGCACGGGCGGGCTCGTCTGTTCGAGCAGCGCGCGGCCGAGGCGGTTCATGTTGATCTCCCGCGTCGGCGGCTCGGTCACGCCTGCGACGGCGTCGTGATCAACCCGATACGACCCGGAGGAGGAAAGGGCGTAGCCGCCGCCGCGCACGCCGAATTTCCCCGCGACGGCCGGAAGCGCCAGGATGGCCGCCACCGCGGACTCGGCATTGCGGTTGCGCTCGACGCCCCAGCCGCAGCGCACGAGCGCGGGCGAGGCGTCGGCGTAGGCGTCGGCGAGAGCCGCGATGGCCTTCGCCTCGACGCGTGCGGCCGCGGCCGCACGCTCGAGCGTCCAGGCGCGCGCCGTCTCGAGCAGGCGCTCGGCGCCGGTTGCGTGCCGGGCGAGGAAGTCACGGTCCACCCGCCCCTGCCGCTCGAGGTGGGCGATCATCGCGAGCGCCACCGCCGCATCGGATCCCGGCCAGACCGGCAGGTGGAAATCCACCATGCCCCCGCCGGCGATGCGGCGCGGATCGATCACGGCGATCTTCGCCCCGTTCGCCTTGGCTGCCTTGAGATACGGCACGAGGTGGATGTTGCTCTCGCGCGGGTTCGCGCCCCACACGAGGATGAAGCGCGCCGCCTCGAAGTCGGGGAAATCGACCACCGGCATCTTGCCGTAGAGAACGCGCGCCACGAAACCGGTCGGCTCGGCGCACACGGTGCGCAGCAGGCGCGACGCCCCGAGGCCGCGGAACAGCCGTGCGTCGGCGGCGTCCTGGGTGATCAGGCCGTTCGAGCCGCCGTAGCAGAACGGCAGGATGGCCTCGCCGCCGCTTTCGCTGCGGACCGTCGCGAAGCGCGCGGCGATCGTGGCAATCGCCTCGTCCCAGGAGATCGCCTCGAAGGCGCCGCTTCCCTTCTTTCCGGTGCGCCGCATCGGGTGGAGCAGGCGCTCCGGCCCATACAGGCGCTTGGTGAAGTTGCGGACCTTGCCGCAGATGAAGCCGTCGGTCACCGGGTTCACCCGGCTCCCGTCGATCCCGGTGACGCGTCCCGCCTCGACCGTGACCTCGAGGCTGCAGCGGTCCGGACAGTCGAGCGGGCAGACCGTGTGCGCAACGTGGCGCGCGGCTGCGTCGGTTGCTGAGGGTCGATCGGTGTTCATGAGCGCGCTTTCTCCTCCGCCGGCTTGCTCTTCGAGTCGACCGGCTCGGGGCCGGGCGCCATCTTCTGCTCCAGGCCGAGCTGCCACAGCAGGAAGCCGTAGACATCCGCCGCCTCGTCGATCTGCTTCGACAGCGGCTTGCCGACGCCGTGTCCGGCGCGCGTCTCCGTGCGCAGAAGGATCGGCCGGTCCGAGGCGGTGGAAGCCTGCAGCAGCGCCGCCATCTTGCGCGCGTGCATCGGGTCGACGCGGCTGTCGCTGTCGGCCGTCGTCAGCAGCACCGCCGGGTACGCCGTCCCCTTTTTCACGTGATGGTAGGGCGAGTAGGCGTAGAGAGACTTGAACTGCGCCGGATCCTCGGCCGAGCCGTACTCCGGCACCCACAGGCGGGCGATCTGGAAGTCCTGGTAGCGCAGCATGTCGAGGAGCGGCACGGCGCAGACGACGGCCTGGAAGAGATCGGGGCGCTGGGTGAGCGTCGCCCCGACGAGCAGCCCGCCGTTGCTGCCGCCGTAGATCCCCAGCCGCTCGGCCGTGGTGTATTTCTGTGCAATGAGGAACTGGCCGGCGGCGATGAAGTCGTCGAAGACGTTCTGCTTGCGGTCGAGCATGCCGGCGCGGTGCCAGTCTTCGCCGTATTCGCCGCCGCCGCGCAGGTTGGCCTCGGCGTAGACGCCGCCGCGCTCCAGCCACAGGACGAGCGACCGGCTGAAGCCGGGCGTCTGGCTGACGTTGAAGCCGCCGTAGCCGTAGAGCAATGTCGGGTTGGACCCGTCGAGCGCCAGCCCTTTGCGCCCGACGACGAACATCGTGACCTTCGTGCCGTCCTTCGAGGGATAAGAACGCTGCTGCACCTCGAGGCGGGAGAGATCGAGGTCGGCCGAAACCTTCTCCCAGGTCGTGGCGGTCCCCGTCGCCAGGTCGATGCGCTGCACCAGGGGCGGCACGGTGTAGGAATTGAAGCCGAAGAAGGCCTCGCGGCCGTCCGGCTCCCCGGAGATCGCGTCGACCGTGCCGAGCGCGGGCAGCGCGACCTCCGACAGCCTCTTGCCGTCGAGGTCGTAGAGGACGACGCGCGACGAGGCGTGCTCCATCAGGCGCGTGACGATGCGGTTGCCGACGATGCGCGCGTCGTCGAGCACCGACTCCTTCTGCGGCAGGAGGGTCTTCCAGCTGTCGCGCGCCGGCTTCGCAGGGTCGATCGCCAGCAGCCGGTAGCGCGGCGCCTCGTAATTGGTGCGGACGTAGAGCACCCCATGCACGACGCCGCCGGTGAAGATGGCATCGAGTCCCGTGGCGACGGAGGTGAACGACGGGCTCGCCGCCCGGCGGTCGGAGACCAGCAGGTCGGTTTTCGCCCAGCCATCGAACACGGTCGCGGTGAGCCAGCGGCCGTCGGTCGAGAGGTCGATCTCGATGATCTCCTCGGGCTTGCGCTCACGCCCGAAGACGTAGGCGTCCTTCGCCGGGTCCTCGCCGAGCCGGTGGTGGAAGACGTGCCGGTTGTAGTTCTCCTGTCCCTCCGGCACGGAGCCCTTGGCCGGGTAACGCGTGTAGTAGAAGCCGCTGCCGTCGGGCGCCCAGCCCAGAGAGCAGTAGCGTGTGTCGGGGATGACGTCGGGAAGATCCTTCCCGGTCGCGGTGTCGCGCACCCGCAGCGTGCTCTTCTCGTCGCCCGCGGTCGAGACGCCGTAGGCCAGCCGCCTGCCGTCGCGCGACGGGAACCACCAGTCGATGGTGGCGGTGCCGTCCGGGCTGAGCGGGTTCGGATCGACGAGCACGCGATCCTTGCCCTTCAGGCCGTCACGCACGTAGAGGATCGGCTGGTTCTGCTTCCCTTCCCGGCGCGTGAAGAAGTAGCGTCCGCCCCGCGGGTCGGGCGTGCCGATGGTGCCGATCGACAGGAGGCGCGCCAGCCGGTCGTGCACCGCGGCGCGCCCCGGCCGCGCATCGAGCAGCGACGCGGTGTACGCATTCTGGCCGTCCACCCAGGCGCGCACCTCGTCCGACTTGCCGTCCTCGAGCCAGCGGTACGGGTCGGTGATGGTCACGCCCTGGACGGTGTCGGTGACTTCCTGCACCCGCGCGACCGGCGGTTTCGCTTGCGAATCGGGGCTGCTCATGAGGGGATCGGACTCCGCGGTCAGGGCGAGAAGAGAGACGGCGACGCAAGCCACCGGGTAGCGGAACATCGTGCTGTGAGTGCGGGGATTCGGGGCCACGCCGCGCTCCGTTCTGGAACGGCGATTCTATCGCAGAGGTTCGGCGGCGAGGATTCCGGCGTCGAGCCAGGCCTGCAGGAGGCGCCCGACCGCCTCGGTGGCGCGGGCCTGCGAGCGCCCGGCGGCCAGGCGCTGGGCGACGCGGGACAGGACCGTCCCTTCGGCGATCAGCTCGAGCAGGTCGGCCTCTTCGTCGTCGATGGCGCGATGGAAGACGGTGAAGCCGCGCCGCCAGACGCGCGCCGCGGTCTTCCGCCTTTTCTGCTGCGGCAGCGGCGGGGCCGGGCGATCATCGTGCACGTGCCCCGCTTCGCAGCGGCTCCCCGCCTCTTCGCCCAGGCGCGCGGCGTTGGCCGCCCCGGCTCCCCAGGTCGCGGCGGCCGAGGTCTCGTCAGGCGTTTCGTCGGACGACGGCGCAGTGCCGGACTCGCTCTGCTCCCGATCGCGCAACTCGCGCCACAGGGCCGGGGCGTCGTGATCGAGACGCAGCAGGCGGAAGGCCGGCACGGTCCGCAGCGGCAGGTCGCCGCCGTGGGCACCGGCCAGCGAGGCGACGTCGTCGCGGCCGAGGGCCCGGCAGTCCGCCGCATCGAACAGGTCGGCGCGGGTCCATTCGAGGCGGGCGAGATCGGCCAGGCACGCCGACTCGCGCGCCAGCGCGTGCCCGGCGAAAAATCCCGGAAGCCGCTCCCCGAGATAACGCAGCGACGGGTTCGCCGACGGATGGGCGAGCAGGTAGTCGGTCGCGAGATTGTGGAACCGCTGCTCGCCGAGCGCCGTCGCCAACCGCGGAAAGTCCTCCCGGAGGCAGTCGAGCAGGCGGAAGAAGTACATGTTGGCGTAGATGTCGAGCCGCTCGGCCGCCGGCAGGCGATCGTCGCCGCCGACGAGCGACTCGATGGCCCCGGGGTCGGCCTTCCCCGCCCGCACCAGCGCCTCCAGCCCGGGCCGCACGCCCTCCGGCGCGGTGATGAGATCCCAGAAGAGGGATTCGGCGCCGAGGAGCGTCGAGGTCCGGTTCATCGCGAGGCGCGCATTGCGGCGCCGCCGAGGACCCGCGTCTCGATCTCGCGGGCGCGCAGCGACTCCTCTTCGAGGCGCTCGAAGGTGGGCATGTTGTCGTCCCACTCGACGAGGGCGCTCACCCGGCCGAAGCGCCGCAGCGCGTGCTCGTAGAGCTCCCAGACCGGGTCGGGCACCGGGTGGTCGTGCGTGTCGAGAAGGAACGTCCCCTTGTCGGAGTGCCCGGCGAGATGGAACTGCCAGACCGCCTCCTTCGGGATCCCCTCGATGTAGGCGCGCGGGTCGAAGCCGTGGTTCCGCGACGAGACATAGATGTTGTTGACGTCGAGCAGGATGCCGCAGCCGGACCGGCGCGCGATCTCCGCCAGGAACTCCCACTCGGTGAGGCTCGACTGGCGGAAGGTGACGTACGACGAGACGTTCTCGAGGGCGATCGGCCGCCCGAGGCGCTCCTGCACGCGGTGCACCCGCGACACGACGTGGGCGAGCGCCTCCTCGGTGTACGGGAGCGGCAGCAGGTCGTGAGCGAAATGCCCGCCGAATCCCGCCCAGCAGAGATGGTCGGACACCCAGGCCGGCTCGGTGCGGCGGGCCAGGGCCGCGAGGCGATCGAGGTAGGGCTCGTTCAGCGGGTCGGTCGAGCCGATCGACAGCGACACCCCGTGCAGCACGACGGGGTAGCGGGCGCGCACCTTCTCGAGGACGTCCAGCGGACGCCCCCCATCCGCCATGAAGTTCTCGGAGATGACCTCGAACCAGTCCATGCGGGTGGGAGCGGAGAGGACACGCTCGAAGTGCTCACGGCGAAGGCCGACGCCGTGGCCGAGTGCGGCGGGAGGCATGAAGAAAAACCGCGGGGATCGGGCTCCGAAGAGACCCGACCCCCGCGGTGAGAGTCGCTTACTTCGCGTCCTTGACGACCGTGCCGCCCTTGTCCGTGCACTCCTTCTCGGACTTCACCTTCACCCAGCCCTTGCCCTTGCAGTCGTTCTTGCCGGCGCAGGCGTGGCTGCCGTCCGAGGAGGCGCAGGCGCCGTGACCCTTGCACGAGTTGATGCCCGCGCACTTCACGCTGCCCTCGTCCTTCTTCTCGTCGGCCGTGAACTGGTAGCCCGTGGCCAGCATCCCGACCACAGCCGCAGCGACCGCAAAGCCCATCGCGTTCTTCGCCTTCATGTGCCTTCCTCCTCTTTGCAATACCTTGGGTTGACTGCAACCGCAGACCGAACACCAACTCCAGGCTGTCCCGTGGACGCGGGATATTACACAGTGCCCCCCGGGTAGGCAAATCCCCTGCCACCGGGCCTGTCAGGAGATTCCGGGCACCCCGGCTCCAGGCCGGCGGAGGGCCGGACCCTGCCCTCGCTCTCCTCTGTGTCCTTCGATGCATGGGGACACGGGAAGATTCAGCCGCCCGCCATGGAGATACGAGTCCCGGGAGGGCCGTGGATGTCCTGCCGGAGGCGCGATCCGCAGCCTCAACCGGCCACCCGGCGGAAGATGGACTCGAGCCCGGCGCGGAACTGCCCCGACTCTGCGAGCAGGCTGACCACGAGGTACGCCTCGCGCGGGAAATCGAAGAAGAAGCCGGGGTGGACCAGGACGCCATCTTGTTGCAGCAGAAGGAGTACCAGCTCCTCTTCGCTGCGAATCGCGGGGACGCGCAGGACCGCCGACCAGCCTCCGTCGGGGGGCTCGACGGCGACCGGGGAGTCGCGTGGAATCGCATCCAAAAGCCGGCTCAGATTGCTCTCAACCCGCCCGGCAATCTGCCGACCGATCCCGGCACCGAGAGACAGCAGGTGCTCGGCCGCCAGCTGCACCGGGGTGCCGACCGACAGATAAGAGTCGGCGGCGAACTCGAGCCGGGCCAGCGCCTCCTGACGGAGAGAGTCGGGACCTGCCGCCGCGATCCAGCCAAGCTTCAGCTGTGGCAACCCGCATGATTTCGATAACCCGCCGAGGATGAAAGTCAGCGCCCCGGGACGCCCGGCGGCGAGCGAGACGGGCGGATCGTCCTGCCGGGCGGACGGATTGGCCCGTGCGAAGAGGTGCTCGAAGAACACCTCGTCCGAGATGACCGCGAGCCCGCGCGCGGCGCAGAAGCGATCGAGCGCGTCGCGTTCCTCGGCGCGAAGCGCGGTGCCGGTCGGGTTGTTCGGGTTGACGACGACCACCGCCTTGGGATTGCGCGCCTGCTCGAGCGCGTCGGCCAGCGCGGCCGCGTCGAGACGCCAGCTGCGCTCGGCGTCCAGCCGGTACGGCGCTGCGGACACGCCTTCGAGCCGCGCCAGGTGCTCGAAGAGCGGGTACGACGGGCTCGGGACCAGCACCGAGTCTCCCGGGGCGCAGAGGATCTTGAAGAGCAGCGCGTACGCCTCGCTCGTGCTCGCGGTCAGGACGAGCTGGTCGACACCGATATCGCGGCCGCGCCCGCGCAGCCAGGCGGAGACCGCCTCGCGCGCCGTGAGCAGGCCGCGCGGGTCGGGGGCGTACCGCGCGGCCGCGGGATCCGCCAGCGCCTGCGCGATCGCCGCGTCGGGGTAGTCGATGCCGACGCGCGTCGGGTTCGTCTCGGTCAGATCGATCACCGGAGCCCCGCCGGCGCGGCGCAGGCGGAGCGCCTGCGTCAGGCGGTTCTCGCGCTCGGGCCAGGGGACGCGGCTGGAGAACATGAGCGCAGTATAGAAATGAAGATGGGGTTCGTTGTCCCGTATCGTGAATTCGAGTTTCAAAATGTGTTGCAGGGGGCGGCGCGGCCGGGTATCCTTCCGCTCCCACGCCGAGGAGCGCCATGAGCCAGACTCCGCGCACGTCCCTGAGTCCCGTCGCACCGAAGGAGAGCACGTTCGATCGCGAGCAGGCCGAGCGGGATCTGGCGTCCATCCGGGTGCCGCTCGACGAGGCGACCACGCTGCCGGGGCGCTACTACCACGACCCGGTCATCCTCAAGGAGGAACAGGGCCGCATCTTCGCGAAGATGTGGCTGTGCGTCGGGCGCGAGTCGGACCTGGCCTCCGCCGGCGACTACGTGACGCGCGCCGTCGGGTCGGAGAGCGTCGTCGTGGTGCGCGACGCCGACGGGCGGCTCAACGCCTTCTTCAACGTCTGCCGGCACCGCGGCTCGCGGCTCATCGAGGAACCGGCGGGGCGCGGCCTCGCCCGCATCCAGTGCCCTTACCACGCCTGGACCTACGACCTCGAAGGGCGCCTGAAGACCGCGCCGCACATGGACGAGGTGAAGCAGTTCGACCGCGCCCGCTATCCCCTGCACCGGGTGCGCCTCGCGACCTGGTCCGGGTTCGTCTTCGTCACCCTGTCACCGGACACTCCGCCGCTCGACACCCATCTCGGCGCGATGGCGCACTACTTCGACCGCTATGACATGACCTCGCTGCGATCGGGGAAGCGGATCTCCTACACGGTCGCATCGAACTGGAAGATCCTCTGCGAGAACTACTCGGAGTGCTACCACTGCTTCCTGGTGCACCCGCAGCTCAACAAGATTTCCCACTACCGCAGCGGCGAGATCGACCTCATCAACCAGGCGACCGTCGGCGGCTACATGGAGCTGCGCGAGCCCGAGTTCAACACCATGTCGGTGGACGGGACCACCAGCCGCCGGCCCTTCCCCGGCATCCTGCCCGAGGATCACCGGCGCATCCATTACTACATCCTCTATCCCAACCTGTTCTTGAGCCTGCACCCGGACTACGTCATGACGCACGTCCTGTGGCCGAAGGACCCGGGACACACCGAGATCGTCTGCGAGTTCCTGTTCGCGGCGGACGAGGTGGCGCGCCCCGGCTTCGACCCGAAGGACGCCGTCGATTTCTGGGACGAGACCAACCAGCAGGACTGGAAGGTCTGCGAGCGCACGCAGCTCGGCGTGCAGTCGTCCGCCTACGATCGCGGGCGCCTGAGCAACCTCGAGTGGATGACCCACACCTTCGATCGGTTCGTCGCCGACCGGCTCACCGGGTCCGCGTAACGGCGTTCACGCCCCGTGCGGGTCCGCTCACAGCATGTTGAGCTGGAGCCGGGCGGCCTCGGTCATCATCTCCGGACCCCAGGCGGGGTCCCAGGTGACCTCGACCTTCGCTTCGGTGACGCCCGGGATGGAGCGGATGCGGGATTCGACGTCGGGAGGCAGGGATCCGGCGACGGGGCACATGGGAGACGTCAGGGTCATGCGCACGTCCACCTTCCCGTCGGAGGTGACGTCGATGTCGTAGATGAGCCCGAGCTCGTAGATGTTGACCGGGATCTCCGGGTCGTAGCAGGAGCGGAGCTGGTCGATCACCAGCTCCTCGAGCTCGCGCTCGCGCGGGTCGAGGCGCAGGTTCGGCTGCGCGTGGGCCGGCCCCTTGAACGGCCGCGCGGGGGCCTCTCCAGTAGCCGCCGCGGCATCCAGGCGTGCCGGGTCGCCCTGGAGCCGGCTGTCCGGGGTGTCCGGATCGGGATTGCGCTTCGCGTCGTCGCTCATTCGGTGCTCACCGTCTCGCCGCCGGCCAGCGCGGCGCGAAGCGTGTGCCAGGCCAGGGTCGCGCACTTCACGCGCACAGGGTAGTCGCGGACGCCGGCGAAGACGACCAGCTTGCCGAGTCGCGGGTCGTCCGCGTCCACCGGGTGCTCCCCCGTCACCAGCCCGTGGAAGAGATCGAACAGGCTCTGCGCCTCGGTCTCGGATTTTCCCTTCACCGCCTCGGTCATCATCGACGCCGACGCCTTGGAGATGGCGCACCCCGTGCCGACGAAACCGACGTCGGCGAGGCGTCCTTTGTCGCGATCCACCCAGAGGGTCAGGCGATCGCCGCAGAGCGGGTTGTGCCCCTCGGCCTTGAGCGCCTTTCCTTCGAGCGGATGGAAGTTCCGCGGTCGCTGGTTGTGATCGAGGATCACCTGCTGGTAGAGGTCCTGGAGCTCGCTCACCGGCCGAACACCTCGTTCACCTGGTGCAGCCCCGCCACGAGCGCGTCGATCTCCTCGCGCGTGTTGTAGAACGCGAGCGAGGCGCGGGCCGTCGCCGGCACGCCGAACCTGTCCATCAGCGGCTGGGCGCAGTGATGCCCGGCGCGGATGGCGACTCCATTGAGATCCACGATGGTGCCGATATCGTGCGGGTGGACCCCCTCCATCGTGAAGGAGACGACCGAGACGCGCGGCGCCTCGCGCGCCAGCACGGTCACGCCGGGCACCGCCGCGACCGCCTCGGTGGCGTCGTGGAGCAGGGCCGTCTCGTATTCCTCGATCGGCCCCCAGCCGATGGCCGCCACGTAGTCGAGCGCCGCCGCCAGCCCGACCGCGCCCGCGATGTCGGGCGTGCCCGCCTCGAACTTCCACGGCAGCCGGTTCCAGGTCGTCTTCTCGAAGGTGACGGAGGCGATCATGTCGCCGCCTCCCTGCCAGGGGTCCATTTCCTCGAGCAGCTCGGCGCGTCCGTAGAGCGCGCCGATGCCGGTCGGACCGTACGCCTTGTGGCCCGAGAACGCGTAGAAGTCGCAGCCGATGTCGCGCACGTCCACCGGCAGGTGCGGCACCGCCTGCGCGCCGTCCAGCAGCACGGGCACCTTGTGCTCGTGCGCCATGGCGACGATGCGCTTCACCGGGTTGATCGTGCCGAGGGCGTTGCTGACGTGCGCCAGCGCCAGCAGGCGCGTCTTCTTGTGGAGCAGCCGCTCGAGCGCCGGCAGGTCCAGCTCGCCGCCGTCGTTGATCGGCGCCACCACGAGCTTCGCGCCGGTCTGTCCGCAGACGATCTGCCACGGCACGATGTCGGAGTGGTGCTCCATCGCGGTGATCAGGATCTCGTCGCCCGCCTTCAGGCGCGGCCGCGCCCAGGCCTGCGCCACGAGGTTGATGCCCTCGGTCGTGCCGCGCACGAAGACGATCTCCCGGTCCTCGCCGGCGCCGAGCGCCCGCCGCACGGTGCCGCGCGCCCCCTCGTACAGGGCGGTGGCGCGCTCGCTCAGCTCGTGCAGGCCGCGGTGCACGTTGGAGTTCGACTGCGTGTAGTAGCGCGTGATGGCGTCGATGACGGCACGCGGCTTCTGCGCCGTCGCGGCGTTGTCGAGGTACGCGAGCGGCTTCCCGCCCCGGACCGTCTGCCGCAGGATCGGGAAGTCCTCGCGGATGGCCGGCACGTCCAGCGCCTGCGCCGCCGCCTCCGTCCGCGAGGGCGCGACGGCGCCGGCCGTTCCGGACGGCGGCGCGCCCGCCGCGGGATCGAGGTCGGGATGGGTGTTCATGGACGCGCCCTCCGCGTGAACAGCAGGCACTCGAGCCCGGCCCGCACCGGCTCGATCTTGATGCGCCCCAGGACGTCGGCGATGAAGGCCCGGATGAGGAGGCTCCGCGCCGTTTCCTCGGACAGGGCCCGGGAGCGCAGGTAGAAGAGCGCCTCCTCCTCGATCTGGCCGATGGTGGCGGCGTGGCTGCACTTCACGTCGTCGGCGTGGATCTGCAGCGTCGGCTTGCTGTCGGCCAGCGCGTCCTCCGAGAGGAGCAGGTTGCGGTTGATCTGGCGCGCGTCGGTCTTCTGCGCGTCCGGCCTGACGATCACGGTGCCGTCGAAGATGCCGCGGGCGTGGCCGTCGAGCACGCCCTTGTAGAGCTGGCGGCTGGTGCCGTGCGGCCGCGCGTGGTCGACGATCGTGTGGCTGTCGCAGTGCTGCTTCCCCGCCAGCACGTACAGGCCGTCGAGGGTGCAGTCGGCGCCTTCTCCCGCGAGCGTCGCCGCGATGTCCTGGCGCACGAGACCGCCGCCGAGCGAGACCGCCTGCTGGCTGAGCGACGCCGACCGGCCGAGCGACGCCTCGAGGTGCCCGACATGGATGCCGGTGGGCTGCTCGCGCTCGAGACGCACGTGCTGCAGCACCGCGCCCTCGCCCGCGACGATCTCGGTCACGGCGTTGGTGAAGGTCGTCCCGCCTTCGAGCCCGGCGTACGACTCGATGACCGAAGCCTGCGCCCCGTCCTCGACGACGATGAGGTTGCGCGGGAAGGACATCGACGGGCCGGCCTCGGAGCGCGACACGAACAGGACGTGGATCGGCTCCGGCACCACGGTGCCGCGCGGCACGTGCAGGAACAGCCCGTCGTCCATCAGCGCCGTGTTGAGATCGGTGAGCGAGCGCTCGCGCGCCGCGGCCAGGCGTCCGAGATGCGGCTCGACCAGGCCGCGATGGGCGCCGGCCGCCTCGTCGAGGCTCGACAGGCGCACGCCCTCCGGGAGCTTGCCGATACGGGAAAGCCCGGGCGCGAAGCGGCCGTTCAGGAAGACGAGGTGCGTGCAGTCCCACGGCTCGAAGGTGAGCCGCTCGAACTGGTCCGGCGTGATCGCGTCGTCCGCGAGCGCCGGCGCCGCCGCGAAGCGCTGCTTCGTCAGGGGCAGGAGGCTCGTGGCGCGCCAGGCTTCGTCTTTCGTCGTCGGGATGCCGCGCGACCGGAACGACTCGAACGCCTCGTCCCGCTTCGCATCGAGCCAGGCCGCCCCGCGGCGGTCGGCCGGCCGGTTCTTCCGGGCGGCGACGCGCGTCTCGAAGGCGGTGGTGTACGGCGCGAGCGCCTCGCCCGCGATGACGGAGGTTTCGCTCATGGCCGTCCGGTCAGCGGGCCCCGGCGGGAGCCGGCGCGCCGGGCCCCTCCGCCTCGAGCCAGGCGTAACCCTTCTCCTCGAGGCTGAGGGCGAGCTCGCGCCCGCCCGAACGGACGATGCGCCCCTGCGCCAGGACGTGAACCCGGTCGGGGACGATGTGGCTCAGGAGGCGCTGGTAGTGGGTGATGACGAGCATGGCGCGCTCCGGACCGCGCAGCGCGTTGACGCCCCCCGCGACGATGCGCAGGGCGTCGATGTCGAGGCCCGAGTCGGTCTCGTCGAGGACGGCCAGGCGCGGCGCCAGGACCGCCATCTGGAAGATCTCGTTGCGCTTCTTCTCGCCGCCGGAGAACCCTTCGTTCACCGAGCGGTTCAGGAGCGCCTGGTCCATCTGCACGAGCTTCATCCGCTCCTTGACGATCGCCAGGAACTCCATGGCGTCGAGCTCCGGCTCGCCGCGATGCTTGCGCACGGCGTTCGCGGCCGCCTTGAGCAGGTACATGTTGCTGACGCCCGGGATCTCGACGGGGTACTGGAAGGCGAGGAAGATCCCCTCGCGCGCCCGCACCTCGGGCGTCATCGCCAGCAGATCCTGTCCTTCGAAGATCACCTCGCCGCCGGTCACCTCCACCGTCTCGCGGCCGGCCAGCACGTGGGCCAGCGTGCTCTTCCCCGATCCGTTGGGGCCCATGATGGCGTGCACTTCGCCGGGGCGCACCTCGAGGTCGATGCCCTTGAGGATGTCCTTGCCTCCGGCGCGCGCCTTCAGCCCGCGGATCGCCAGCATCGGGCCGCCCCTGGCGGCTCCGGCCTCCCCGGACGCCTTCGGTTTGCCGTTCTCCTTAGCCAACGCTTCCCTCCAGGCTCACACCGAGCAGTTTCTGGGCCTCGACCGCGAACTCCATCGGCAGCTCGCGGAAGACCTCCTTGCAGAAGCCGTTGACGATGAGGTTCACGGCGTCCTCGGCCGAGAGCCCCCGCTGGCGGCAGTAGAAGATCTGGTCCTCGCCGATCTTCGACGTGGACGCCTCGTGCTCGAGGCGGGCGGTGCTGTTCTTCACCTCGACGTAGGGGAAGGTGTGCGCCCCGCACTGGTCCCCCATGAGGAGGGAGTCGCACTGCGAGTAGTTGCGGGCGTTGGCCGCACCCTTGAGGATCTTCACCAGGCCGCGGTAGGTGTTCTGCCCGTGCCCGGCGGAGATCCCCTTGGAGAGGATCGTGCTGCGGGTATTGCGGCCGATGTGGATCATCTTGGTGCCGGTGTCCGCCTGCTGGTAGTTGTTCGTCAGCGCGACGGAGTAGAACTCGCCGATCGAGTCGTCCCCCTGCAGGATGCAGGACGGGTACTTCCAGGTGATGGCGGAGCCGGTTTCGACCTGCGTCCAGGAGATCTTCGAGCGGCGCCCCTGGCACTTGCCGCGCTTGGTGACGAAGTTGTAGATGCCGCCTCTGCCTTCCTTGTCGCCGGGATACCAGTTCTGCACCGTCGAGTACTTGATCGTGGCGTCATCGAGCGCCACCAGCTCGACGACCGCGGCGTGCAGCTGGTTGCGGTCCCGCTTCGGCGCCGTGCACCCCTCGAGATAAGACACGTACGCGCCGGCGTCGGCGATGATGAGCGTGCGCTCGAACTGGCCGGTGTCGGCCGCGTTGATGCGGAAGTAGGTCGACAGCTCCATCGGGCAGCGGACGCCCTTCGGGACGTACACGAAGGAGCCGTCGCTGAAGACCGCCGAGTTGAGCGTGGCGAAGAAGTTGTCGCTGTAGGGCACGACCGACCCGAGGTAGGCCTGCACGAGATCCGGGTGCTCGCGCACCGCCTCGGAGAACGAGCAGAAGATGATGCCGAGCGACCGCAGCTTCTCCTTGAAGGTGGTCGCGACCGAGACGCTGTCGAAGACGGCGTCCACGGCCACCCCCGCAAGGAGCTTCTGCTCCTGCAGCGGAATGCCGAGCTTCTCGTAGGTGCGGCGCAGCTCGGGATCGACCTCGTCGAGGCTCTTGGGCCCGTCGGCGGCGGATTTCGGCGCCGAGTAATAAATGATGTCCTGGTAGTCGATCTTCGGGTAGCGGACGTTCGCCCAGGTCGGCTCTTTCATCGTGAGCCAGTGGCGGTACGCCTTGAGCCGCCACTCGAGCATGAAGGCGGGCTCCCCCTTCTTCTTCGAGATGGTCCGGACGACGTCTTCGCTCAGGCCCTTCGGGACCGTGTCGGCTTCGATGTCGGTGGTGAAGCCGTACTTGTAGTCCTGGGTCGTCAGGTCCTGGAGTGTCTTGGTCGATCCCGACATCGTTCCCTACCCCCTGGTCGCCCGCGTGATCGGCATGACACCCGGAGCCCTCGCCCCGAGAACGTCTCCGACCCGCTTCTCGCTGCCGAGCAGGTCCTTGAGCATCGTCGCCCCGAGGACCCGTTCGAGCAGCCCTTCGACCACTCCCCACAGGGACCGGATGGAGCAGTCCCCCATGTGCATGCAGGTCGTCCGCTCTCCCGCGAACCGGCGGCAGTAATCCGACGTGTAGAGCTTGCCGCCGAGGGCGCCGAGGATCTCAAGGACGCTGATCTCGGCGGCGGGGCGGGCCAGGGTGTAGCCACCGGACCGCCCGAGAACGCTCTTCACCAGGCCCGCCCGCCGCAGGCGCCGCACCAGCTTGGCGACGTACGCCACGGTGAGCCCTTCGTCGCGGGCCACCTCCGCCAGGGTGAGCGGGTGGGGCTGGATTTCGCGCTGGCGCCGGGCGAGCTGCAGCATGCAGCGCAGCCCGTATTCTTCCTGCGAGGAGACTTTCATGACGCGGCAATTTTAGGAAATGTGTACTCTTTTGTCAACGATCCGGCATGGTACGCTCCGCCGATGCCTCCGGTCATCCCCGCGCTCGAAGACAGTCCCCTGCTCCGGGCGTGCCGGCGCGAGCCGCTTCCCTCCCCACCCATCTGGTTGATGCGCCAGGCCGGGCGCTACATGAAGGAGTACCGCGCCCTGCGGGAGAAAGTCCCGTTCCTGACGCTGTGCCATGACCCTGACCTGATCACCGAGGTCACCGTCCATGCGGCGAAGCGGCTCGGGGTGGACGCGGCCATCATCTTTTCGGACCTGCTGCTGCCGCTCGAGCCCCTGGGGTTCCGCCTCGCCTACGACCGGGGGGAGGGGCCGTCGGTCGAGCCGCCGATTCGGTCCGCCGCCGACCTGAAGCGCCTCCGGACGCCCGACGTGAACGCTGAGCTCGGGTACGTGTTCGAGTCGATCCGCCGCACCCGGGCCGCTCTTCCCGCGGGCATGCCGCTCCTGGGCTTCGCCGGCGCTCCTTTCACTCTCGCGTCATACCTGATCGAAGGCGGCGGGTCGGCGCATTACCGGCACACGAAGGAGTTTCTCTATTCCGACCCGGGCGCCTGGGACGCCCTGCTCGGGCGGCTGGTCGATCTCACCGCGACGTTCCTGAAGGGGCAGATCGACGCCGGGGCGCAGGCGGTGCAAATCTTCGATTCGTGGGTCGGCTGCCTGTCACCCGAGGACTATCGCCGCCACGTGCTCCCGCACGTCAAGCGCCTGGTGGCGCAGGTCCGGCCGCACGCGCCGGTGATCCTCTTCGGCACCCAGACGACGGCGCTGCTCGAAGCCATCGCCGAGGCCGAGGCGCCGGTCGTCGGGGTGGACTGGCGCATCGATCTGCTCGAGGCGTGGGATCGCCTCGGACCGGGCACCGCCATCATGGGGAACCTCGATCCGTGCCTGCTGTTCGCGCCGCGCGACGAGGTCGTGCGCCGCGCCCGCGCCCTGCTGCAGCGCGCCGGCCACCGTCCCGGGTGGATCTTCAATCTCGGACACGGGATCCTCCCGCACACGCCGGTGGACAACGTCCTCGCCCTGGTCGAGACGGTGCACGCCTGGGATGCGGCCCGCGAGACGAAGGCATGAGGCGGCCGAAAGCATGAGCGCGCCGGTCGATTCCGTCTTGCTCATCGCTTTCGGCGGCCCGACCGCGCCGGAGGAGATCCGCCCCTTCCTCGATCACGTGCTGCGCGGCCGCCCGGTGCCGAAGGCACGGTATGAAGAGGTCGTCGAGCATTACATGGACGTCGGCGGCTCCTCCCCCATCCTCGCGCTGACGCGCAAGCAGGCGACCGCTCTCGAAGCGGAGCTGGCGCGCGATGGACCTCCCCTCCCCGTCTTCATCGGGATGCGGCACTGGCACCCGTTCATCGCCGAGACGCTCGAGCTGATGGCCGGCCGGACGCTTCGCCGCGCCGCCGGGATCGTGCTCGCGCCGCACGCCTCGCAGGTCTCGCGCCAGGCGTACGCCCAGGCGGTGACGGAGGGACGCGCCGCGCTCGGCACGCGCGCCCCCGAGGTGACGTATGGCCGCGACTGGCCGGAGGATCCGCTCTTCCTCGAAGCGCTCGCCGCCCGCCTCGACGAAGCGCGGCGTTCCCTTCCCGAAGATCGCGGCGCCAAGGCGCCGGTTTTGTTCACGGCGCACAGCATCCCGCAGGAGATGTCGGATCGAAGCGGCTACGCGGCGAGCCTGTTGCGCACCGCCGAAGGCGTGGCGCGAACCGCCGGGGCTGGCCGATGGCGGCTGGTGTTCCAGAGCCGGAGCGGCAATCCCGGCGAAGCCTGGCTCGAGCCGGACATCCTCGACGCGCTTGCCGAAGAGCAGGCGGCGGGCGCGACCGACGTCGTCGTCGCGCCGATCGGTTTCGTGAGCGACCACGTCGAGGTGCTCTACGACCTCGACATCGCGGCGCGCCTGCGCGCCCGCGAGCTGGGGCTCGGCTTCGCCCGCGCTGGCACCGCCGGCGACCATCCGGCTTTCGTACGGCTGCTGACGAGCCTGGTGCGCGAGATCGCTGCCGGGGAGGGCGCGTGAGCGACAGGACCGCGTCCCCGTCCGCGCCCGCGGCGCCCTTCCACGTCGCCATCGTGGGGGCCGGCATCGCCGGGCTGGCGGCCGCGGAGTCACTCGTCGCGCGCGCGCGGGCGCGGGACGTGCCGCTGCGCCTGACGATCTACGAAGCGGCGCGCCGCGCCGGCGGCGTGATCCGCACGGAGCGCAGCGACGGCTTTCTGCTCGAAGCCGGGCCCGACTGCTTCATCACCGATCGCCCGTGGGGACTGGAGCTGTGCCGCCGTCTCGGGCTCGACCGCGAGCTGATCGGCACGAATCCCGACTGCCGGCGGTCGTTCGTCGTGCGCGGGCGGCGCCTCCTGCCGATCCCGGAGGGCTTCCAGCTGCTGGCTCCGGCGCGGCTCAGGACCTTCGTCAAGTCGCCCGTGCTGAGTCCGGGGGGCAAGGCGCGGGCCGCGCTCGACCTGGTGCTGCCACGCGGGCCCAAGGTGGCCGACGAGAGCCTCGCCTCGTTCGTCCGGCGCCGCTTCGGGACGCAGGCGCTCGAGCGGCTGGCGCAGCCGCTCCTGGCGGGCATCTACAACGCCGACCCCGAGCGGCTGAGCCTGCGGGCGACCATGCCGCGCTTTCTCGATCTCGAGCAGCAGCACCGCAGCGTCATTCTCGGGCTGCGGCGCGGACGGGGCCGCGGCGCGTCGGGGACCGCCGGCACCTCCGGGGCGCGCTATTCCCTCTTCGTCACGCCGCGCCGCGGCATGGGGGCGATCGTCGAGCGGCTCGAACAGGGGCTGCCCGAAGGCGCGCTGCGGCTGGGGACGCGCGTCCTCGGGATCGAGCCGCTGCCGCAGGCGGCGCGGCAGCCGCGCTACCGGGTGCGGACCGCCGCCGGAGGGGACGACGTTCACGCCGTTCTCGTGGCGCTCGGCGCGCGCGAGGCGGCTTCCCTTCTGGACGCGATCGACGGCGACGTCGCGCGGCTGCTCGGAGCGGTCCCGTACGGCTCCTCGACCACCGTCAGCCTGGGCTACCGGGAGGAGGACCTCCCGCGGCGGCTCGACGGGTTCGGCTTCGTGGTGCCCCGCACCGAGGGGCGGCGGCTGATCGCGTGCTCGTTCTCGAGCGTGAAGTTCGTCGAGCGCGCGCCCGCGGGACACGTCCTGGTGCGCGCCTTCCTCGCCGAGGAGGCGGCGCCGACCGGTGACGCCGACGCGGCGATCGCCTGCGCCCGCGAGGAGCTGAAGGCGCTGCTTCGCCTCGAGGCGGAGCCGCGGCTGGCGCGGGCCTTCTTCGCGCCGGGGGCGATGGCGCGGTACGAAGTGGGCCACCTCGAGCGCGTGGCGGAGATCGAATCGCGGCTCGAACGCCACGTCGGGCTCGCCCTGGCCGGCAACGGACTGCGCGGCGTCGGCGTCCCCGACTGCGTGCGCAGCGGCGAGCAGGGAGCCGAGCGGCTCCTCTCGCAGGCGGCGCTCCTCGTGGCATGATCCCGTGCCCGACATGATGCCGCGCTCCGCTTCGCTTTCGCTGCCGCCCGGCGGCGCGACTCCGGTCTCGCGCCTGGCGCTCGTGGCGCTGGCCGTCCTGCTCGCGTGGCCCGCAAAGGCTCAGGCGCACGACTTCGTCATCCTCCCTTCGACCACGACGCCGGCCGCCGGGACCGATTTCGACCTGGGCATGCGCGTCGCCGAGGTCTTTCCGGGCGAGCAGGTGGCCTGGAGGACCGGTCACGTCCTCGAGCTGGCGATCGTCGACGCCCGCGGCCGGACCGACATCGAATCCCCCACGATCGCGGGAGACCCGGCGCAGGCGCGCCTCCGTCTGCGGGCGCCCGGGACCGCGGTCGTGGCGCTGGCGACCGACCCGTCCTACATCACCCTCGAAGGGCCGCAGTTCACCGCGTACCTCAAGGAGGAAGGACACGAGGCGCCGCTCGCGGCGCGCCGCGGCGACAAGGCGGCCGCGCCCGGGCGGGAGCGCTACACCCGGCACGTGAAGACGCTCCTGAACATCGCGGGCCCGAATGCGTCGGTGGCGCTGACACGCGTCGGCCTGACCCTCGAGATCGTCCCGGAGAAGGATCTCGCGACGCTTCTGCCCGGCGGGACGCTGCCGGTCCGGGTCTTCTTCCGCAACGCGCCGTACTCGAACGGGTTTCTCTGCGCCGCCGACGCCGCCGACCTCGCGGTTCCCACCTCGGGACACGACACGGGTCCCGCCGCGCCCGGGGGTGGCCAGGGGCCCTATGCGTGGTGCGGCCGCCTCGACGGCGCGGGGCGCATTTCGGTGCCCATCCCGCGCGCCGGGTGGCAGATGCTGCGCACCACGAAGATGATCGAGCTGCACGACGATCCCAAGGCGGACTGGCATTCGTTCTGGTCGTCGCTCACGTTCCAGGTGGCGGCGTCGGGAGGGCACTCATGAAGCTGGCGCTGGCGTGCGATCACGCCGGGTGGGAGATGAAGAACTTCCTGGCCGCGTTCCTGCGGAAACAGGGTCACGACGTCCGGGAGGTCTTCCCCGACAAGTACGACCCGCAGGACGACTACCCGGACGCGGCCGAGGCCCTGGGGCGCGCCGTCGCGTCGAAGCAGGTCGAGCGCGGCATCCTCATCTGCGGCAGCGGCGTCGGCGCCTGCGTCGCCGCGAACAAGATCCGCGGCGTGCGCGCCGGCCTGTGCCACGACACCTACAGCGCCCACCAGGGCGTGGAGCACGACGACGTCAACGTCCTCTGCCTCGGGGCGCGCGTCATCGGCATCGCCACGGCGGAGGAGCTGGTGACGGCCTTCCTCGGCGCGCGCTTCAGCGGCGAGGAACGCCACGCCCGCCGCCTGCGCAAGACGATGGCCCTGGAGGGATCCTGAGGGCGCCGGGCGCCGATTCGTCGACTCCCCTCCGGCGCAAGGCCCGCCACGGCGGCCGTCAGATGAAGAGGCGGATGACCCCGTAGGCCGCGGCCGCGACGGCCGCGGAAATCGGGATCGTCAGGAGCCAGGCCCAGACGATCCGGGTCGCCACGCCCCAGCGCACCGCGCTCAGCCGGTGCGTCGCGCCGACCCCCATGATGGCGCCGGTGATGGTGTGGGTCGTGCTGACCGGAATGCCCCACACCGCGGTGCCGATGAGCATCATCGCTCCCGCCGTCTCGGCGGAGAACCCGCCGATCGGCTTGAGTTTAGTGATGCGCATGCCCATGGTCTTGACGATGCGCCACCCGCCGAGCAGCGTCCCCAGCGCGATCGCCGCGTGGCAGGTGAGGATGATCCAGACGGGGATGTTGAACTCCTTCATGTAGCCGGTACTGAACAGGAGGACGGCGATGATGCCCATGGTCTTCTGCGCGTCGTTGGTCCCGTGGCCGAGGCTGTAGAAGGCGGCCGAGAGGAGTTGCAGCCAGCGGAAGCGCCGATCGACCGCCGCCGGCCGCGAGCGCGCGTTCAAGAGCATCATCAGGGTCATCATGAGGTAGCCGAGCACCAGGCCCAGAAGCGGCGACAGCACGATGAACAGCGCGATGCGGCCGAGCCCCGGCCACAGGAGCACGCCGAAGCCGGCGTGCGCCACCGCGGCTCCCGCCAGGCCCCCGATGAGCGCGTGCGACGAGGAGACCGGCAGCCCGAAGTACCAGGTGAAGAGGTTCCAGAAGATGGCGCCGGCGAGCCCTCCGAGGACGACCCAGCGGTCGATCGCCTCCGGCATCACCACGCCCTTGCCGAGCGTGTTCGCCACCTTGACGCCGAAGCCGAACGCCGCGACGAAGTTGAAGAAGGCGGCCCAGGCGACCGCGACATTGGGAGTGAGCGTGCCCGTGGAGACCACGGTGGCGACCGAGTTGGCGGCGTCGTGGAAGCCGTTCAGGAAGTCGAAGATCAGCGCCACCACGATGATGGCGACGACGGAGAGCAGCAGGGGGTCGATGGCCGGCCTCCTGGAATCGGCTACTGGTTCTTCAGAACGATGCGCTCGAGCACGATGGCGATGCGGTCGCCGGCGTCCGCCGCCCCCTCCAGCACCTCGATGATCTCCTTCGCCTTGATGACGAAGATCGGATCGGGGTGGTTCTCGAAGAGGCGGACCATCGCCTCGCGGTAGAGGCGGTCCGCTTCGGTCTCCATCTCCTTGATCTGCTTGCAGCGATCGAGGATCGACTCCGGCTCGTTGAGGTGCTGCACGGCCTCGAGGATCTTCTCGGACTGCCGCCGGATGACCCCCGCGAGAGCGGCCGCGTCGGGCACCTCACGTCCCACCTTGAACAGGACGGCCCGGCTCGCCGCCGCATCGGTGATGTCGACCAGGTCGTCGAGCGTCGTGCAGAGATCGTGGATGTCCTCGCGGTCGAACGGCGTGATGAAGGTGCGGTTCAGCTCGCGCACCGCTTCGTGCACGAGATCGTCGCAGCGGTGCTCGACGTCCTTGATGCGCGCCGCGTGGGACGCGTACGACTCGGCACCGCCCTTGAACATGGTCTCGAGGATGCCGGACGCCTCGACAGCGCAGCGCGCCATCGCCTCGAAGGTCTCGAAGAACAACCTCCGGCTCTTCTTGAGGCTCAGCATGACCCCTCCGGCGCGGCCGCGTCCGCTCGGGACGGCTCCGGTGACGACTGCATGTCGTTCTGGTGACGAAGGCGGGCGAACACTAGTCCACCCCTCGACGGGTGTCAACGCGCGACCAGCCGCGCGGCGCGGCCCCCCGGGCCGATCGCGAAGAATCGGGATTGCGCCGGGACTCCCGTATTTGCTAGCATGTGAACGGTCTGTTTTAAATGGTGATACGGCAAATCGGGCTCGAGGGGAATGTCGTCATGCCGAATCCCGGGGGAAACGGCCAGGTCGTCAAGCGGCGCGCAGAACCGCTGCTCCTTTCCCTGCTCGAGGACGGTCGCGACGCCGAAGACGGCGGATCGGTGCTGCCTCCCGGCAAGCGCGACGCCAGCGGCTTCTGGTACCCGGCGAGCTGCCGCACGCCGGCGGAGCTGTTCACCCCCTACCAGCGATCCCTGCAGGAGAAGCAGCGCACCGTGCATCGCGAGCGGCGCCACCGCGTCGCGGCCCGTGCCCATGCCGCCTCCGAAGAGTTGACGGTGTCCGATCAGCGGCTGCCGCTGCCGTCGCCCCAGCCCGAGGCGTCGTCCGCCGAGTAGCGCCCTCCCCGGCCGCGGCGCGTTGACTCGCCGTCCGGCTGCGTCTAACATCCGCGCACCATGACAAATCCGCTGCGCAAGTCGTTGGCCCCGGCGCGTCTGTTCATCGACGGCGCGTGGGCCGATCCCCGTTCCGGACTGCACTTCAAGACGATCAACCCGGCGACCGAGGAGGCGATCACCGAGGTCGCCGAGGCCGGGGCCGAGGACGTCGACGTCGCCGTGCAGGCGGCGCGCAAGGCCTTCGAATCCGGCCCGTGGTCGAAGATGTCGGGGGCCGATCGCGGCCGCATCCTCTGGAAGCTGGGCGACCTCATCGAGGCGAACGTCCAGGAGCTCGGCCGCTTGGAGACGCTCGACCAGGGCAAGACGATCACCGAGTCGACGCGGGTGGACGTGCCGCTGGCGGCCGACTGCTTCCGCTATTACGCCGGCTGGACGACGAAGCTGGAGGGGGAGACGATCCCCGTCCGCGCCCCCAGCCTCAACTACACGCTGCGCGAGCCGCTCGGCGTCGTCGGCGCCATCACGCCATGGAACTTCCCCATCCTGATGGCGGCCTGGAAGATCGCCCCGGCGCTGGCGGCCGGCAACACCATGGTGCTCAAGCCCGCGAAGGAGACGCCGCTCACGGCGCTGGTCATCGCCGAGCTGGCGATCGAAGCCGGAATGCCGCCGGGCGTGCTCAACGTCCTTCCGGGGCGCGGCACCGTCGCCGGCCAGGCGCTCGTCGAGCACCCGCGCGTCTCGAAGATCGCCTTCACCGGCTCGACCGCGGTGGGACAGGACATCATGCGGCGCGGCTCCGACTCGCTGAAGCGGCTCACCCTCGAGCTCGGCGGGAAGTCCCCCAACGTCGTCTTCGCCGACGCCGACCTCGACATGGCGGTGCGCGGCGCCTCGAACGGCATCTTCTACAACAAGGGGGAGGTGTGCACCGCCGGGTCGCGCCTCTTCCTCGAGGAGAGCGTCCACGACGCCTTCCTCGACAAGCTGCAGTCGCATGTCGGCAAGCTGCAGCAGGGCGACCCGCTCGACCCGAAGACGCGTCTCGGACCCCAGGTGAGCGAGGCGCAGATGCGCAGCATCCTCGGCTACGTGGACAAGGGGAAGTCCGAGGGAGCGCGCCTCGTCACCGGCGGAGAGCGCCCGCAGGGCAAGGGCTACTTCGTGCGGCCGACCATCTTCACCGACGTGCGCAACGACATGACGCTGGCGCGCGAGGAGATCTTCGGGCCGGTCCTGGCCGTGCTGCGCTTCAAGGAGCTCGACGACGTGCTGGCCCAGGCGAACGACACCGTTTATGGTCTCGCCGCCGCCGTCTGGACGAAGGACATCAAGAAAGCGCACCGCACGGCGCGGCAGCTGCAGGCCGGCACCGTCTGGATCAACTCCTACGGCCTCTACGACAGCGCCATGCCGTTCGGCGGCGTGAAGCAGAGCGGCTTCGGGCGCGAGCTGGGACGGCAGGGCCTCCTCGAATACACCCAGACGAAATCGATCTGGGTGGACCTGTCGTAGCGGAAGGTCCTCGAAGCCATGGCCGAGCCGCTGGTCCGCGCGCACGCCGATGCCGGGGTCCTGACCCTGACGCTCGACGCCCCGCCGGCGAACACCTATTCGTACGACATGATGCGCGAGCTCGACGCGTGCGTGCTCGAGGCTCGCATGGATCCGTCGGTGCACGTCATCGTGCTGCGCGGCGCCGGGGATCGCTTCTTCTGCGCCGGCGCCGACATCCGCATGCTGGAAAGCGTCACGCCGGAGTTCAAGTACGCCTTCTGCCTGCACGCCAACGAAACGCTCCTGCGCCTGGAGCAGACGCCGAAGCTCGTCATCGCCGCTCTCAACGGCCACACGGTCGGCGGCGGCCTGGAAGTGGCGATGGCGTGTGACCTGCGGGTCGCGAAGAAGGGCGGCGGCAAGATCGGCCTCCCCGAGGTGACGCTCGGTGTCCTGCCCGGGACCGGCGGCACGCAGCGGCTGGCGCGCCTCGTCGGCCGCTCCCGGGCCATCGAGCTGATGGCGACCGGGGGCACCTTCCCGTTCGAGGAGGCCCTGGGCCTCGGGCTCGTGAACCGGGTGTTCGAGGCGGAAGCCTTCGACGCCGAGGTCACGAAGTACGCCCGCCAGTTCTGTCCCCCGCACAAGGCGTCGCTCGCCGCGGGCCTCATCAAGCGCGCGGTCGTGACCGGGGCCGAGCTGCCGCTCGGCGAGGCGCTCGGCCTCGAGCGCGAGCTGCAGCAGCGCTTGTTCACCTCCGAGGACGCGCGCGAGGGGCTCGCCGCCTACAACGCCAAGCGTCCGCCGCAATTCCGCGGCCGCTGAAATCGCCCGGGCCGATGTCGGTGCGGACGGACCCCCTGCCGGAGACGATGCGGGCGGTCGTCGTCCCGCGGCACGGCGGACCCGAGGTCCTCGAAGTCGCGCCCCGTCCGCGTCCCGTCCCCGGCCCCGGCGAAGTGCTCCTTCAAGTCATGGCGGCGGGGGTGAACCACCTCGACACGTTCGTGCGCCGCGGCATGCCGGGGATCACGCTGCCTTTGCCGATGATCCCGGGGTCGGATGCCGCGGGTGTGATCGCGGCGATCGGGCCCGGCGTCGCCGGGGTGAAAGAGGGCGACCGGGTCTTCGTCTCCCCCGGCTATTCCTGCGAGCGCTGCCCCGCCTGCCTGTCGGGGCAGGAACAGCTCTGCCGCCACTACGGTCTCCTGGGTGAGCACCGCGACGGCACGCAGGCGGAATTCGTGGTGCTGCGCGCCTCGCAGGCGCTGCCGCTGCCGGACGCCATCCCCTTCGAACTGGGAGCGGCCTTCCCGCTCGTCTTCCTGACCGCGTGGCACATGCTGGTGGCCCGGGCGGGCCTTCGTCCCGGCGAGGACGTGCTGGTGCACGCCGGGGGCAGCGGCGTCGGCAGCGCCGCCATCCAGATCGCGAAGCTTCACGGCGCGCGCGTCCTGACCACCGTCGGCGGCGCGGAGAAGGCGGCGAAGGCGAAAGCACTCGGGGCCGACGAGGTCATCGATCACCGCGCCGCGGATTTCCTTGCCGAAACCCGGCGGCTCACCGGCAAGCGCGGCGTGGACGTCGTGGTCGAGAACGTCGGCCAGGAGACATGGGAGAAGAGCATCCTCGCCCTCGCCAAGGGCGGGCGTCTCGTCACCTGCGGCGCGACCACCGGCTACGACGCGAAAACCGACCTGCGTCATCTCTTCTTCAAGGGGTTGTCGCTCCTCGGATCGACCATGGGAAACCGGGCCGAGCTGCTGCAGATCGCCGGGCTGGTCGCGGCGGGCCGTCTGCGCCCGATCGTCGACCGGGTCCTGAAGTTCGACCAGGCGGCCGAGGCGCACCGCCTCATCGCGGAGCGCGCGGTGTTCGGCAAGATCGTCCTCACACCTTAGAATCCCCTCGTGGCCACGCCCCGGGTCGTCGACGCGCACGTTCACATCCAGCCCTGGAGCCAGTTCCGCCCCGAGGCGATCCGCACCATGGAGAAGCGCGCCGACCTCGAGACGGTCAAGGAGGTCTGCGCCGATCCGAAGGCCTTCCTGAAGTTCCTCGATCGCGAGGGCGTCGAGCGGGCGGTGCTGGTGAACTACGTCGCCCCGGATGTCATCGGCTTCACCGACGAGGTGAACACCTTCATCGGCCGCTACTGCCGCGGCCACGAGGACCGGCTGGTGCCGGTCGGAGGCGTCCACCCGCGGCTCTCCGCCGACCCGGCGGGCGATCTCGAGCACATCGTGACGAAGCACGGCATCCGGGTGCTGAAGCTCCATCCCCCGCACCAGCTCTTCCGCATGAACGCATATCGCGACGGCGGCGACCTGCCCCACCTCTCCGGGCTCTACGAACGGGCGCAGGCGCTCGGCGTGCCGATCCTCGTGCACACCGGCACGTCGGTCTTCCCCGGCGCCCGCAACAAGTACGGCGACCCGATGGATCTCGACGACGTGGCGGTCGATTTCCCCAGACTGAGGATCATCCTGGCCCACGCCGGCCGGCCGCTGTGGATGGAGACCTGCCTGTTCCTCCTGCGGCGGCACCCGAACGTCTTCGTGGACCTGTCGGGCATCCCGCCGAAGAACCTGCTCGACTACTTCCCGCGCCTGGCGGAGGTCGCCTCGAAGGCGATGTTCGGAACCGACTGGCCTGGCCCCGGCGTTCCCGGCGTGCGCCGCAACCTCGAAGCTTTCCTCGCCCTGCCGCTCGCCGAGGAGGCGCGGCAGGCGATCCTCTCCGGCACGGCCGATCGGGTCTATCCCGCCCGCCGACCCTGAGTCACCCGCGATGGGGCACCAGGGAGTCCTGTTCATCGATCGGCTCCCCGAACGGGCGGCTCCGCTGCGCGGCGAGGAGCGCGCCGCGCTTGCCATCGTCGGCGGAGGCCTGACCGGCCTCGCCACCGCCCTCGCGGCGCGCGAGCGCTTCCCCGAGCGGCGCATCGTCCTGCTCGAGGCGGAGCGCTGCGGCACCGGCGCCAGCGGGCGCAACGGCGGCATGGCGCTGACCGGCACGTCGCTCGACCTCGACGAGCTCGAAGCGCGGCTCGGCTTCGATCGCGCCCGGCGGGTCAACGCGTGGCTGGCGCGCGGGCTCGCGCTCGTCAAGGAGCGTGCGCAGCAGAGCGGCGCCGCCGCGACGGTGGAGTCGACCGGCACACTGGCCCTGGCGCGAACGAACCGGCACGTGCGCGCGCAGCGCCGCCGGCTCGACGTGTACCGCCGCTTCGGCGTCGAAGCGGCGCTGCTCGAAGGGCCGGCGCTCGAGCACACGCTGCGCTCCCCTCTCTACCGCGCGGCCTTCCATGTCCCCGGGCAGGCGGCGCTCGTCGATCCGTGGCGGCTCGTCACCGGGTTGCGCCGCCTGGCGATCGCGCGGGGCATCCTCGTGCACGAGGACTCCGCTGTCCTTTCGGTCGAGGAGGGATCGGAGGTGCGGCTGACGACCGCGGGAGGACGCCTGACGGCGCCGTCCGTCGTGCTGGCCACCAACGCCTTCACGCCGCGGCTCGGCTTCTTCCGCCGGCAGATCGCGCCGGTGCACGTCTCCTGCGTGGCGACGGCGCCGCTGCCGAAGGCGGCGCGGGCCGCGATCGGCTGGGACGGCCGGCAGGCCGCCTGGGAGGAGGGGCGCGTCTATCACTTCCTGCGCCTCACTGCGGACGACCGCGTGCTGCTCGGCGGCGGCAACATCGACTATCGAATCGGCGGAGGCCTCCGCTTCGATGCGACGCGGCGTCACGAGAAGCTGGTGCGCGCGCTGCGCCGCATCTTCCCGCCTCTCAGGAACGTGCCGGTGACGCATCGTTGGAGCGGCGTCGTGGACTTCTCGCGCGATTTCCTGCCGTCGTTCGGCGTCACCGGCCGGGCGCACAACATCTATTACGCCCTCGGCTACACGGGTCACGGCGTGGCGCTGGCCCACCTCGCCGGCGAGACGCTGGCTTCGATCTACGCCGGCGACGCGCTGCCGGACGAGTCCCGCTTCCTCGTCGGCCGGCGCTTCCCGACCGTCGGGTTCGAGCCGTTCCGCTGGCTGGTGGTCAACGCGGTGCGCAACGGCTGGCTGATGCTGGAACGGCTCGGGTGGTGAAGCTCGCCCCGGCGCGGTCTTCCGCCCGGGCGCGATCGGAATGCCGGCTCAGGCGCCGCCGCTCTCGTCGGGATTGGGCTCGGGCGCGTCGCTGCCCCAGGTGACGCAGCCGTCGGCCGGGAACAGGGCCATCAGCCGATCCTTGTCGCCGGTGGCGAGCCGCGTGAACTCGACCCCGGCGGTGTAGCCGGCGCCGGTGTCGATGTTCGGCCGCACGGCGCACACCCGGGCGGTCACCCGGATCGGATCCTCCTCGGTGCTGCGGTAGATCTTGAGATTGAGCTGGTCGCCGCCGCGGATGCGCGCCAGGGTGTCGAACCCCATCCCCGACTCGCTGAGGGAATTGGAGTAGCCGAGGAACTCGTGGAACAGCCGGCCGCGCGCCACCGGCAGCACGACCGGGAAGCGCGGATGGCGCCGCAGCCGCAGCCCGAGGGCCCCGGCGATTTTCTCCTGGATGGCGCGCGGGCCGATCGATTCCGGGATCACCTCGTTGCATCCGGCGCGGCGCAAGGGCTCGGCGTCGGCGCCGTCCGATCGCAGCACGAGGATCGGGATGGCGCTGGTGCGCGGGTCGGATCGCAGCCGCTCGCAGGCTTCTGCGGCGGGGACGCGGCCGTCGTCGAGGGACAGGACGACGAGATCGGGGCGGTCGCGCGCGGCGAGATCGAGAAGGGCCTGGAGGCCGGCGGCCGACGTCGTCTGCAGGCTCGCCCGCTGGGTGAACCTCGACGGGCCCGACTCCACCCGGTCTCGAACGCTGTCACTCCAGACGACGCGTTTGGTCAGTGCCAGCCCCCCCGGCATGGCCACGAACGCGGACAATCTAGGGAACCGGGCGGATCCTTGTCAATGCGCCCGGGCCTCGGCGGGCCAACCCGGGCGAACTTTCAGGGAGCGGCGCCGCAGGCGGAGGCGGGAAGCGTGCGCAGGCGCCCTTCGGAGTCGCGACCGGCCGGCCCCTCGCCACAAGCGTCGCTGGCGGTGACGAGGTAGAAGACGTTCGGCGGTTCGGAGGCCGGCAGGTTGAGGTAACGCCAGCCGGTGCCGTTCGAGGCGCCGGCGATGCGGCAGGCGATCGGAGTGAGGCTCCCTCCCGGCAGCGCGCCGCGATAGACGTTGTAGGCGGTGACGGAGGATCCGAGGTCCTCCCAGAGGACCTGGATCCCGGCGCCGTCGTGCGACACGGTCAGCGCCGGCCCCGCCCCCGACACCTCCCACGGCGGCCGCGCCCCGAAGGCCAGGCCGGCGTAGCCCGCGTCGAGGGGCGCGAAGGGCACGACGGCGTCGGCGATGCCATCGCGGTTGGCATCCGGCAGCGCCACGATGCGGTTGTCGGAGTCGACGGCATAGAGCACGTCGGAGGCGTCGCAGGTGATCTGCTGGAAGATGTCGAGCGAGAGCCCCGAGGCGTAGGTGGTGAACTCGTCGGCCACCCCGTCGCCGTTCCGGTCGCGCAGCCGCTCGATGGCCCCGGTGTCGATGTTCGAGACGAACACCTCGCCGCGGGCCCGGGCGAAGATCGTCGCGTACGCAAAGGTCGGCGTGGCGAACACGCTCGAGCGGTCGGCGACACCGTCGCCGTCGTCGTCGTGGTACGCGAGGATCGCGCCGGCTCCCTCCAGCGTCAGGTAGTCCAGGACGTAGACCGTCCCCCCATCGTCCACGGACAGGGCGAACACCGAGTCGGGGCCGGTCGTGAACGTCGTCTGCTGCTCTGGGACCAGGTCGCCGTCGGCGTCCAGCCACTCGAGGACGGTGCCGCCTCCCGAGTACGAGCCGCCGAACAGGAGGCGCTCCTCGCCGTTGCGTCGCAGCAGGGCGAGCCCCCCGCCGTCGGTGAAGCCGCCGTCGCTGAGCAAGGCGCTTTCGGCGTGATAGTCGAGATTCACGTCCGGGAGGGAAACGAGAGCTCCGTCCTGGCGCGAGACGATGGTCGTGCCGTCGCGCCGCGTCACCAGCTGGCCCTGCGACGCGCCGACCGCCGGGTACACCGTCGTGCGACCGTCGAAGGTCAGGTCGTGGTTGCCGTCGGAGATCGCCAGGAGCGCCCCGCTGACGCTGTTGCCGGCATAGAGCACCTTCCCCGGGCACGTTCCCGCGCTCACCTGGGGCACGCCGCACGACACGCTCAGCGAGTAGGAGCCGACCGTCATGCCGCCGCTGCCGGACAGCGCCGTGTCGTTGTACGAAGCGACGGCGACGTAGTACGTGCCGGGGGTCTGGAGGTCGATCGACAGGGACGGATCGAGCGTGACGTCGTTGTCGTCGAAGGCCAGGAGCTGTCCTCCCGGACTGAAGACGCCGAGCACCGCGTCGAGGCTCGAGCCGGTCTGGGCGGCGCTGATGGACACCTGAACGTGCGTCGCTCCCGGGATCGGCAGCGCGTAGTAGTCCACGTCGTTCAGCGGCACCACGGCGCCGGACTTCTGCTGCGCGCAGGCGATCGGCGTGGCGGTGGCGCGGGTGTTGTTCGGCTCGTTCGGGTCGGGCGCCCCGACGTTGGTGAAGATCGTGATGTTGCCCGTCGTCCCCCCGGCGGTCACCGTCACCACGGTCTTCGCGGCGGGGTCGTCGAACCCCGACTCCCCCGCGCCGTCGTAGTACTCCGGCGGGAAGGACGTCACGAAGCTGTTGAAGTGCGTGTTCCCGACGGTGAACGGGTTCGAGGTGCCGACCAGCGGCTCGAGACGAAGGTAGTAGCTTCCCGGGGCGAGCCCGTAGATGTTGAACTCCCCGCCCGGTCCCCCCGCCTGCACCCCCGAGACGACGCCGACGATCGGCACGTCGAGGGCGGAGGTGCTCACCGCCACGACATGCGCTCCCTTCACCGGCGCGAAGGTGCCGCCGTCGAGGACGCGCCCGGAGATGATTCCCTTCGTCGAGGCGAGCGTCGCGTTCGGGTAGATGAAGGAGGCCCCGGCGATGTCGTCGTCCGACAGGCTGCGGCCCTGGATGGTGCGGGTCCCGTAGGGATACATCGTCGCCTGGTAGGTGAAGTCGGCGCTCGAGAACCCGGAGACCTGGAGCCCGCTCGAAGCGCCGAATCGCCCGGCGATGGCGCTGTGGTCGAGGCCGAGGCAGTGCCCCATTTCATGCGTCGCGATCTCGCCGATGTCATAGGTGTTCGACCCGAGCACCTGGTTGGGATTGGCGGGGGTCGTGGTGCTGAAGGCATACAGCCGCTCGTTCATGACGATGTCGCAGTCGCTGATGTGGCCGTCCGATCCGAACGAGAAGAAGGAGACGGCGATGGCGCTGCCGATGCGGTTGTTCGTGTCGGTCGCCGCGAAGATGAGCCGGTTGCCGGCGGTGCCGAGCCCCTGGCTCGCGTCGATCGGGCTCGGGAGATCGAACAGCGCCCCCTCGGTGATGACGGCGTTGGAGGTGGTGACGGCCGTCCAGCGCGCCATCGCGTCGCGCAGGGCGGTCAGGTCGGCGCCGTTGGTGATCACCGCCGAGGCGTCCTGCTCGAGACGCAGCACGAAGTCGCTCCCCTGGAAGAGCCCGACGTCCGCCGACCCGGCGTCCACCAGGTTCTCCTGGATGTAGGCACGGGCCGCGCCGGTCACCACGAGCGCCGCGGCGGCGCAGAGCGCGAAAACCCTGACGAGACGGGCCGGCCTCACGGGCCTCCCCGGCCGTGCGCGGCGCGGGCGGAGATCGCCTCGATGTCGCGCAGGAAATCCTCCAGCACGCGCGGCCCCGCCAGGCGCGGATCGCGCGGCGCCGGCCGGCCCTGGGCATCGACGTAGAGGGATCCGCCGCCCGGCTGGGTGACGAGATCGCGCCCGGTGTTCGGGTCGCGGCGCACCGTGAAGCGTCCCTGGTTCCACCCGGTGACGCCGAAGCGGCCGCCGGCCGCCTCGAGGAACAGGACCACCCGCTCGCCTTCCGTGAAGCGCGGCGCCCCGGAGGCGACGAGCGTGGTCCCGTTGAGGGTTCCGCCCGGGACCTCGACGACGACCTCGGCGCGCGGCCCTCCCTTGAGGGCGCGATCGACGCGCACCGTGGCCCGGGTGATGATGATCCGCCCGTCCTCGCTCATCATCGAGGACACGGCGCGGACCTGCCCGAGCACCACCACCTGGCCCTGCCGCTCCAGCTCTTCGAGGCCCAGGTACGGCACCACGGAGGCCACGGCGGGAACGAGCCCCGCCACGAGCAGCAGGACGGCGGCGGCAGCCGCCAGCGAGCGGAACGGAATCACGCGATCTCTCCGGGCATGGGTGCCGGGACGGGGCCGGCGGGCAGCCTGAAATATACGGTGACCCGGGAGGCCCGACAACGCGGATCCCGGGTCCGGCGGGGGTCTTCGGGGCCGGCCGGCGGAGGCACCGTGGCGGGCCGGATCAGGGGTGGGAGACCGTGACGACGGTGTGGATCCCGCCGCGCACGTTGAAATCCCCGGTCACGGTCAGGCGTTTCGGCTGCAGCAGCCGCACCAGGTCGTCGAGGACCCGGTTGGTGACGTCCTCGTGGAAATGCCCCTCGTCCCGGAACGACCAGAGGTACAGCTTCAGGGACTTCAGCTCGACGCACAGCCGGTCCGGGACGTAGCGGATGCGCAGCGTGGCGAAATCGGGCTGTCCGGTCTTTGGGCACAGGCAGGTGAACTCGGGGCACTCGAAGGCGATTTCGTACTCGCGCCCCGGGCGCGGGTTCGGAAAGGTCTCGAGGTCTTTCGAAGGACGGGTGGCCACGGTGTGCGGGGCCTAGGGCACGTCGGTGTTGGGGCGGCGCGCCGGCGGGATGGCGGCGGCCGCTTCCGGCGTCAGGTTCTTCTTGAGGAACATCCTGGTCCGATCCCAGGAATCCTTCGCGGCCTCGGCGTCATAGGACGGGCGCTCCTCGTTGAAGAAGGCGTGCCCGACTCCCGGGTAGACGAGGACCGTGGCGTCCTTGCCCGCCTCCTTCAGTGCCGTCTGGAAGGCGCGGATCTGACCAAGCGGAATGCGGCTGTCCTCGTTCCCGTAGATGCCGAGGAGGGGCACCGCGAGCGGCGCCAGCGCGGCCTTGTCGGTCTCGACGGTGCCGTAGTACATGACCGCGGCCTGCACGTCCGCCCCCGCCAGCACGGTGGCGAGCGAGATGCGGCCGCCCATGCTGAAGCCGATGGTGCCGACCGGCATCCGGGTCGTGGCGGCACCGGCGACCCGGACCCGCTCGCGCGCCTCGATGCCGCGCAGCTGCGCCGCGGCCCCGTTGACGACGTCCACCGCCCAGTTTTCGTTGAGGCCGCGCTCCAGGTCATTCGCCAGCCCGGCGTCAGTCCCGAGCTTGCCACGGTACAGGTCGACGGCGATGGTCATGTACCCGTCCTCGGCCAGCCGGTCGGCAACGTGCTTGATCTGATCGTTGAGGCCCCACCACTCGTGGATGACGACGACCCCCGGCACGGACCCGGACTTCTCCGGACGCACGAGGTAGCCCTGCACGTCCTCGTTGCGCACCTTGTAGGTGATGACCCGCCCCTCCATGATCGGAGCGGCCACCGCCAGGCCCTGGGGGCCGCTCAAGGCGCCCGACGCACAGGCGCCGGCGGACACGGCGACGAGCGCGCCGAGCACGACGAGTCGGGACGGCTGGGACGGACGGGTGACGGACACGATCGCACGGCAAACGGACATGGCGCGTTCACTCCCCCGGAAACGGCCTCGGACTGTGGTGTGAGGCGGAAGAGCGTAGCACAGGCCCCGCGGCCATCACAGGCGGGCGGGGTCAGGTCGACCAGGGGAACCACCAGGACTTGGGGCGCGCTTCGAGGTCCCAGTGCACGTGCTTGGTCTGCTGGAACTCCTCCAGCCCCTCCTCGCCCAGCTCGCGGCCGAGGCCCGACTGCTTCATGCCGCCGAACGGCCCGGCCGGATTGTCCACGAGCGGGTCGTTGACCCAGACGTTCCCGGCCTCGATCTCCTCGTAGTAGCGGCGCACGCGACGCGGGTCGTTCGAGAAGAGCGTCGCCCCCAGCCCGTACGGCGAGTCGTTGGCCATGGCGAGCGCCTGGTCGAACCCGTCGAAGGAGATGACCGGCGCCAAAGGTCCGAAGATCTCCTCCCGCAGGATGGGCGCGCCCTGCGTGACGCCGACGAGCACCGTCGGCTCGTAGAACCAGCCCTTCGCCAGGTGGGGCGGGCGGCGTCCGCCGGCGGCAATCGACGCCCCGGCCTTCGTCGCCTCCGCGACCCGCGCCTCGATGCGCTCCCGCTCGCGTCGCGCGATGAGCGGCGTCACCTCGGTCTTCTCCTCCAGGCCCGGGCCGACCACGAGACGCCGGGTCACCTCCGCCAGCCGATCGACGAAGCGGTCGTGGACGCTCTTCTCGACGTAGATGCGCTCGGCGCTGGTGCACACCTGCCCGGCGTTGAGGAACGCCGTCCAGGCGCAGGCGCGCGCCGCGGCGTCGAGATCGGCGTCGGCGCAGACGATGAAGGCGTCGCTGCCCCCGAGCTCGAGATGGAGCTTCTTGATGCGATCGGCCCCCCGGCGCATCAGCTCGCGCCCGACCTCGGTGCTGCCGGTGAAGGCGATGCACGGGACGTCGGGATGCCGCACCAGCGCCTCGCCGATCTCGGCGCCGGAGCCGGTCAGGATGTTGACCACGCCGGCGGGCAGGTGATCGAACACCCGGTGCAGATCGAGCGTCGCGAGAGGCGTCTGCGACGCCGGCTTGATCACCACGGTGTTGCCGGCGGCGAGCGCCGGCGCGACCTTCCAGACGAGGAGCAGCAGCGGGTAGTTCCACGGCACGAGACAGCCGACGACGCCGAGCGGCTCCTTGATCACGAGGTTGAGCTGGCCGTCCTCCGCCGACGGGATGACCCGGCCGCGCTTCTCCCGCGCCAGGCCCGCGTAGTACTCGAGACAGGTCGCGGACCAGTCGACGTAGCCGCGGTTCTTGCGGAGCGTTCGACCGGTCTCGCGCGTCAGCGTGACCGCCAGGTCCTCGCGCGCCTCCCGCAGGCGTCGCGCCGCCTCGCCGAGCAGGTCGGCGCGCGCCCAGGCGCTCGTCCGCTTCCAGGCCGGGAAGGCCGCCCGCGCCGCGGCGACCGCGGCCTCGACCTCCGCCGCCCCGGCCCGCGGCACGGCATCGACGATCTCCTCGGTCGCCGGATCGACGACCTCGATCGGCTTCCCGCCCGTGCCGCCGGTGAACCGGCCGCCGATCCAGAGCTGACGCATCGCCAGGCACCTCCCGCCGCGCATTTTATGCAAGGCGGGTAAGATACGCCCGCCATCACGACAACTCAGGAGGTCCCATGCGTCCCGGAATGTCCGCCGCGACCGTCGCCGCCCTGCTGCTCGCCGCGTCCCCTCTGGCCGGCCAGGAGCAGCCTTCGAAGACCCGGTTCACGGTCGAGAAGACGCTCGACTGGGAGCGGGTCTCCGACCCGCAGATCGCCCCCGATGGGAGCCGCATCGTCTACACGCGGCAGTGGGTCGACCGGAAGACCGACCGGTGGGTCTCCGATCTCATGGTCCTGGAAGATGACGCCCGGCGCGAGCGGCACCTGGAGCGCGGCTATTCGCCGCGCTTCTCCCCCGACGGCACCCGCCTCGCCTTCCTGGCGGAAGCCGCCGGCAATGGGACGCAGATCTTCGTCCTCGATTTCCGCTCCTCCGGGGAGCCGACCCAGGTGACGCGCCTCGAGGAGACGCCGGCCGATCTCCACTGGTCGCCGGACGGCCGGTCCATCGCCTTCACCATGCCGGTGGCGAAGACCCCGTCCTGGAAGATCGACCTCCCGGCCGCGCCCAAGGGGGCGACCTGGACCGACACCCCGCGCATCATCGAGACGACCCACTACCGCGCCGACCGCGAGGGATTCCTCAAGGACGCTTATGTCCACCTGTTCGTCGTCCCGGCCGGCGGCGGCACTCCCCGCGCGCTGACCTCGGGGACATGGAACGTCGGCGACCGCTCCGACGGGATCCCGGAGAACCCGGGCATCGACTGGACGCCGGACGGCAAGGAGGTCGTGTTCGACGGCCTGACGGACCAGGACGCCGACAAGCGCTGGCAGGAATCGCACATCCATGCCGTGAACGCCGAGAGCGGCGCCATCCGCCGGCTCACCTCCACGCGAGGCCCGTGGGCGCAGCCGCGCGTGTCCCCCGACGGAAAACACGTCGCCTTCGTCGGCTTCGACTGGACGCCGTCCACGTACCACGTGCGCGACCTGTACGTCATCGGCATCGACGGCCAGGGGATGAAGCTGATCTCCGGCGGTCTCGACCGGGACCTGGCGGATCTGCAGTGGAGCGCCGACAGCCGCGGCGTCTATGCGACGGTCGAGGATCACGGCGCGCGCAACGTCCAGTACCTGCCGCTCGAAGGGGCGCGGCGCGAGGTCACGAAAGGCGCGCAGATGGTCACCCTCGACTCGGTCAGCCGCAAGGGGATCGCGGTCGGAGTGCGCTCGGCGTCGCTCGAGCCGGACGACATCGTCCGCTTCCCGCTGGCGGGATCGGCGTCGCCCGATCTCCTGACGCACGTCAACGACGACGTCCTGCAGGGACTCACCCTCGGGGGGGTCGAGGAGGTGACGTCGCGATCCGGCGACGGCACTCCGGTGCAGGGGTGGCTGGTGAAGCCGCCGGATTTCGACGCCTCGAAGAAGTACCCGCTCATCCTGCACATCCATGGCGGCCCGCACTCGATGTACGGCGTCGGCTTCAACACGTCGTTCCAGCACCTGGCGGCGAACGGCTACCTCGTCCTCTACACCAACCCGCGCGGCAGCACCGGATACGGCTCGAAGTTCGGCAATGCCATCGACGACTCCTATCCGTCGGTCGATTTCGACGACCTGATGACGATGGTCGACGCCGTGGAGGCGAAGGGAATCGTCGACACCGCCCGGGAGTACGTCACCGGCGTCTCCGGGGGCGGCGTGCTCTCGGCCTGGTGCACGTCGCACACGCACCGCTTCGCGGCCGCCGCGGTGCGCGCGCCGGTGATCGACTGGATCTCCTTCGCCGGCACGACCGACATCTCGGCGTGGGGCTACTTCCGCTACCGCGGGCGCTTCTGGGAGGATCCGAAGAAGTGGCTCGAACACTCCCCGCTGATGCACGTCGGAGAGGTGAAGACGCCGACCCTCCTGATGACCGGCGAGCTCGACCTGCGCACGCCGATCGGCCAGACGGAGGAGTACTACCAGGCGCTGCGGGCGGTCGGAGTGCCGACGGCGATGATCCGCTTCAACGGCGAGTACCACGGCACCGGCTCGAAGCCGTCGAACTTCATGCGGACGCAGCTCTACCTGCTCTCCTGGTTCCAGCGCTGGCCGCAGGCGAAGACCGCCGGCGCCGGCGCGCCGCAGCCCGCCGGGTCGTGACCGCGCGGTCTCCCTTCTCGCGGCGCCGCATCCGGCCATGACGGCGCGCGGCCACGCGGCTTCGTCATGAAGACGCGTTCGCCGCGCGTCGTCGTGATCGGCGCGGGCGCGTTCGGCGGGTGGAGCGCGTTGTGGCTCGTCCGCCGCGGGGCGCGCGTCACGCTGGTCGATGCGCACGGCGCCGGGAACATCCTGGCCAGCAGCGGCGGGGAGACGCGGGTCAACCGGGCGCTCTACGGCGCGAACGCCGTCGCCATGCGCCTGGCGATCCGCTCGATGGCTTTGTGGCGGGAGGAGCAGGCGCATCTCGGCGTGGAGCTGTACCGGGAGCGCGGCGTCCTCTGGATGACGACGACCGGGGACGACAGCTATCTGCAGGCGGCGCTGCCGCTCCTGCGCGACGCCGGCCAGGCTTACGAAGAAATGCCCCCCGCCGCCGCGGCCCGTCGCTTCCCGGCGATGGTCTTCGACGACGCACGCCGCGTCGTCCTCGAGCCCGCGGCCGGCTACCTGCTCGCGCGGCGCGCCTGCGAAACCATCGCGGCCCGCGTCGCAGCCGAAGGAGGAACGGTGCTGCGAGGTGCGGTTCTTCCGTTTGCGGACGATGGAGCCGAGAGGCATGAACGCGGACGACAATCGGTGAGCGCCGCAGACGGCACGCTCCAGGCGGTGACGCTCGCGGATGGCCGGCGCATCGAGGCGGACCAGTTCGTCTTCGCGCTCGGCCCCTGGCTCCCGGGAATCTTTCCGTCCGTGCTGGGCGGCCGCATCCGGGTGACCCGCCAGGAGCTTTTCACCTACGCCACGCCCGCGGGGGATGAGCGCTTCGGCGACGAGCGGCTGCCGACCTGGATTGACCTCGGCGCTTCGCTGGTCTTCGGCATTCCGGCGCCGGCGGGGCTGATGAAGTTCGGGGACGACGCCCGCGGGGCGCTCTTCGATCCGACGACGGGCGATCGCAGCGCCAGCGCCGAGGGGGAGCGCGTAGCACGCGACTACCTCGCCCGCCGGTTCCCGGCGCTCGCGCAGGCCCCGCTCGCGAGCGCCCAGGTGTGTCAGTACGAGTGCACGCCCGACAACCAGTACCTCGTGGACCGGCTCCCGGGGATTCCGAACGTCCTCATCGCCGGGGGCGGCTCAGGTCACGGGTTCAAGAACGGGCCGGCGATCGGCGAACTGGTCGCGGCGATCGTGCTCGGCCTTCGGCCGGTGGACAGCACCTTCGCCCTGGGCCGCCCGGACTGAAGCGGGAACGCAGGAGCAGGAGCGCGGTCGTTCGGGAGCGGTCGCGCGGCCGGGACTTCGGCCGGCCGAGTCGCGGCACCGCCAGGATCAACCGGAAGGGGTTGGCGCGCCGCCTCAGGGCGCGCAGGGGCAGGTTCTGCAGCGACGGACGCAAACGGCGCAACGAGCGCCGCGCGACCCGCTCGCGCCGCCGCCACGCAGGAGATCCGGCGGCGCAGGACATCCGGGAAGGTCGGGGCATCAGTCGAACCATCGAGTTCTCCAGCGATGAGTTCGGGAAGGGCCGCCCGGGCCTACGGCGGGCGGCCCCTCCCGTGTCCGCTCAGGCCTTCAGGAAGCCGAGCAGGTCCTCGTTGAGGCGTTCCTTCTGCGTGTCGCACACGCCGTGCGGCGCTCCGGGGTAGACGATGAGCTTGCAGTCCTTCAGGAGCTTCGCGGCCGCTTTCGCGCTGGAGGCGATCGGCACCACCTGGTCGTCATCGCCGTGGATGACGAGGCTCGGCACGTCGCACTTGCGCAGGTCGGCGGTGAAATCGGTCTCGGAGAAGGCGCGGATGCAGTCGATGGCGTTGCGATGTCCCGTCATCATCCCCTGCATCCAGAAGGAATCGACCATCCCCTGCGAGACGCGGGCGCCAGGCCGGTTGAAGCCGAAGAACGGGCCGTTGGCGAAGTCGCGGTAGAACTGCGACCGGTCGGTGAGGCAGGAGGTCCGCATGCCGTCGAACACCTCGCGCGGCAGGCCGGCCGGGTTCTGCTCGGTCTTCAGCATCAGCGGCGTCACCGAAGAGACGAGCACGACCTTCGACACCCGCTTCGTCCCGTAGCGGCCGACGTACCGCGCCACCTCGCCCCCGCCGGTCGAGAAACCGACGAGGCAGGCGTTCTCGACCTTGCAGGTCTCGAGAAGCCGCGCCAGGTCGTCGGCGTACGTGTCCATGTCGTTCCCGCTCCACGGCTGGCTGCTGCGGCCGTGGCCGCGCCGGTCGTGGGCGATGCAGCGGTAGCCGCGCGACGCCAGGAAGAGCATCTGCGACTCGAAGCTGTCCGAATTCAGGGGCCAGCCGTGGCAGAAAACGATCGGCTGCCCGTTCCCCCAGTCCTTGTAATAAATCTCGGTCCCATCCTGCGTCGTGAAACGGCTCATGAGTCCTCCTGGCCTGCGACTGCGGTGGAAAATCCCGATGTGGGTGTCGGTATCGACTCTATTCACCTGTCAGGAAGGAACCATCCCGATTGCTACGTAAACGGACCGGTGGGAATGTGGAGAACTCTGTGGACGGATTGTGTGATGGCCGGAACGCCGTGCGGGACGTGGCTTTGAACGGAGCCTTCGGCGGAGGCGGCGCGCGCCGCGCCTCTCAGCGGGAGACGGGCGGAACGCCGTCGAGGAGTGCCGCGAAGCGGGGGTCGCCGGAGAGGGACGCGAGGTCCGGGTCCTTGCGCACCTGTTCCCGATCGGTGATGCGGCCGGTGCCGAAGGCGCGCGTCAGGAGTTCGATGGCGCGCTCCTTCTCCCCCGCAAGGGCGTAGGAGCAGGCGGCGTTGTACCAGGTCAGCGCCGGCATCGAGCCGAGATCGCCGGCGTGCGCGTACTCCTCGCCCGCTTCGCGGAAACGCTTGAGGTTGTAGAGCGCCTCGCCCATGCCCTGGTGCGCCGCCGGGTTGTCGGGCTGCGCCTTGCTCCACCCCTGCGTCGTCTCGAGGGCGGCCGGCCAATCCTTCGCCGCGAGCTGCTGCCGCGCCCGCAACTCCTGCGCGTTGGCGCGCAACCCTTCCTGCACGCCGGATGTCAGGTGGTCCTTCATGAATGTCAGGGTCTGCCTGACAATCGCGCGCGAGGCGTCGTTGTCGTCGAAGGCATCGAAGGCGTGATGACCGCCCGGCAGGTTGACGACGGTCAGGGGCGCGTTGCGCGTCACCGCCTTCGCGACATACGCGTCGATGGCCCCGTTGAACAGGGCGTTGTCGAGACCGGCGCGGCCGATGAAGAGAGGCAGGTCGGTTCGGATGTAGGCGTCGCTGAGCTGACCGTAGTAGAGAACGACCACCTTGATGAAGTCGTTCTTCGGATCCATCGCGTACGGCATGGCGACGCCGACGTTGGCCGAGCAGGCCCAGAGGCCGATGTCGTTCGCGTCGAGGCGCAGGTCGGCCGCCTTGCGCCGCACGGCGGCGACGACATCCGCGATGTCCTCCGCCGCCTGGCCCTGGCGGCTGTTGTGCAGCACCGCCGCCATCCCGGAGACCGCGGCGAGCCGCGCCCATGACTTGTAGATGCCCCAGTTCTTCAGAGGAATCTCCGGATCCCCCACGCCGTTCGCGAACACCACGACGGGCGGCGGAGCCGTCGTCGATGCGGTGGGCGGCAGGTAGACATCGAACGCCAGCCGCCTGTCCCCCACCGTCTTGAACGGAATGTCGGAGCGCACCTGCACCCGATCCATGTTGGGAAGGCTCAGGACGCACTTGTCGTTGAGCAGGTCGGGCGCGCGCTGCGCCGGCGACGACGTGATCGCCGCCATGGCGACAGCGGCGACGGCACTCAGGGTGACGAGGCGATGCGGGGCGACGGAACGGGACATGCGGTCCTCCCGGGCGGGCTCATGGTACGGAAGAGGAGGGCGGCCGTGTGTAAAAAGCTGTCAAAGGCGGGGAAAAAAGATGAAGCCCGGTGACGCCGAAGCGTCACCGGGCTCCTGACTCACCAACCGCCGCCCCCTCCCAGGTCAGTGGCGGCCAGTGAGGCCAACTCGGGATGTCAATGACCGACGTACGTGCCGCCGACCGCGAACCCGGAGCCCGCGACGCTCCAGCCGATGGCCAGGCGCGGCATCGCAACCGGCACGGTCACCGGCACCGCATGAACCGGCGGCGCGACATACGCAGGCGGACCAACGTACACCGGGGGCGCGGCGTACACCGGAGCAGGCACGTAAACCGAGTCTCCACAGTACGAGTACGGACGGTAGACGACCGTTGAACCGACCCAGACCGGGAACCGGTACGTGTAGTGCACGTGCCGGTGCGGCCCGTAGTAGGCGCTACCCGCGTAATAGGGGTCGTACCATCCGTGATGTCCGTGGACGATGACTCGCGGCACCGCAACCGGGTACGTCGCGTATCCCTGGTGCTTTCCGGGGGCCCCATGTCCGTGACCGCCGTGATTCCCGTGGCCATGGCCATCGGCCAATGCCGCCACCGGGCTCAACGACAGAGCG